>R15__coassemble_519_pt1 | contig 31971 bp, 15 predicted proteins | sample R15__metabat2_low_PE_040 | metagenome-assembled genome bin R15
GCAGTGGAAATCGGCAATATGGATTATGTGCTCGGAAAGATAACGGCTGACTATGAATCATTCTCCGGACACACCCTTGAAGCGTGGTTCAGGCAATCATTCAGGGAAAGCGGCAAGTATAATATCGTCACGAACTACTGGGAAAAGGGAACTGCCGGGCAGCCGGGAGAGAACAACGAAATTGACCTGGTGGCCGTTAACGAGAATGACAGGACCCTGGTCCTCGGAGAGTGTAAACGGAACCCGAAGAAGTTCAATCTGAAACGTCTGCAGGAGAAGTCCGGCAAAATCACGTCCCATCATCGCGGATGGAAGGTAGATTTTGTCTGTCTTTCGCTTGACAATATCTGCGAAAAGAATTGACCTGCATCCCCGACGACACGGATCTTTACGGGAGAGGCAAATGGGGCCGTCTCCTGCACTCCAAACAAAAATGCCCTGCAAGCACTTGCAGGGCACATATCAGCGGAGAGGACGAGATTCGAACTCGTGGTACAGAATTACCCGTACGTCGGTTTAGCAAACCGGTGGTTTCAGCCACTCACCCACCTCTCCAGTCTCACTCTTCGGTCATACCAAATGGGACTGCAAATATACTACAAAAAAACTGTTTTGCAACTATTTTCTCATTTTACCGGACAAAACCTTTCGCTACGAGCCAGCTGTAGAAGGCTTCGCGCCAGGATCCGGCGGCGGTGTTGCGGTCAGCGGTGCTGCGCGGACCCCCGTACAGCCCGCCCGTGCCCTCGCCATAGACGTGCAGCTCCGCGTCGACCCCGGCCTTCTTCCACTCCATAAAGAGAGCGAGGCATCCGGCGGCGACATTCGGATGGTCAGCATGCACCGCGACGAATAGCTCGGGGAAGCCTTCCCCCACGGTTACGTCCTCGAGCGCCGGTCCGAACACGGTCCCGACGAAGGAAGGCATCGTGGCGGCATCGGCCCTCAGCAGAGCGGAGATTTCCACCCCGCCTCCGGCGGAGAATCCCAGCACGCCCACCTTGGCGGGGTCTATGCCCCATTCTGCGGCGTGCTCACGCACAATGCGCATCGCCTGCAGGGCGTCGAGAGCGGCGTTTTCGATGGAACGGTCCTCCGGGTCGGGTAGCGAAGGGTTGGTGTTGGCCTTCACCAGGTCGCCGAAATCCGTGATCTGACCCTGTGCCAGAAGGAATTTGTTGGTCGTCCCTTCGGGCGCAGGCTTGAAATGGAAGTCAGTGCGGAGGCGGTATTTAACTCCGATGGCGGCGATGCCCCGGGAGTTGAGCCAATCCGCAGTCTCGCGGAAGTCGGACTCCCATCCTAGTGACATCAGGCCCCCTCCTGGGAAGAGGAGCACGGCGCTCCCGCAGGCCTTGTCCGGGTCCGGAAGGCTCACCGTGAGGGTCGGAGAAGTGACCCCCGCATAGCCGCTCACCTGGCCGAAGTCATTGTAAGACACCTTCTCGGAGCCGTTGTCAGCCGCGGAAGGGTAGAGGCCTGTCTCGATGTCCTCGTCCCAGCCCTTGGAGTTGACTCTCCAGCCGGGAAGCCATTCGGGGACCTGGCAGTAGCGGAAGAAGGATTCGTAGCCGCTGCGGCCCTTGAGCTGAAAGTCCAGCCACATCGTGGCGACGGTGGCGAAAGACCCGCCGTGAGGCTCCGAGTATGTGCCGCTATGGCCTACCTTTAGGTTGGCGATGGTGACCGGCACGTGCGAAATCCTCTTGAAGTCATCCGAAGCGTTGGGATAGGCGATGTCGTCGGCGTCGCCGATGATGTAGCAAATCGGGTGCTGGAGCCGCGTGAGCACCTCCTTCTCCACCATCCAGGCGCTCCCGTCCGGAAGGGCGGCGGCGCCGCTGTTCATCGGCACGGTGGTCTTGATGCGGTCATCGCCGCAGGTGCCGAGGATAAGGGCCTGCAGACCGCCGCAGGACATCCCCATCGCGGCGCAGTTGTCGGTGTCGAGCATTCCGAAATATTCGCTTTTGCCGCGGGCGTTCTCCTTCTCCAGCCAGTCCAGCACGTCCAGCAGGGCGAGGGCGTCCTCGCAGTTCTGCCGCTCGACCTTCTTGAACCAGGAGCCGGTGTCGCCGCTCTCCTCCGCTTGGGCGTACTCCTCGTTCCTCGCGGGGGCGGCCTCGCTCCATTTGCCGTTGGTGACGAGCACGTATCCGTGCGAAGCGAGCTCGGTGAGATACTCCAGCATCCCCCAGGAGCTGCGCGAGCACCCGCCGTTGCCGAAGAGCACTATCGGCAGAGGCCCCTGCACGGAGACCGCGGCCGCCATGTCCGCGGGGCGGAATATGCTGTAGCCCTCCCAGGAGCTGTCCTCCACGATTTCGGCCTTGAAGGGGCCGGTCCCTCCGCCTTCGACCGTCATCGTCTTGACGGTGCGAGCGAAAATGTCTGAAGATGAAATGAATAGAAGTGCCGCAGCAAGGACGGGGAAAGCTCTGAAGAAAGGTCTCATAATGCAATCAAAAAATAATGACAAGCGAAGGTAGAAAATTTCCGAAGTACTCAATACCACCAAAATTATATATATTTGCACGGATTAACCGTAGAAAGATGAAAGCGACATTCTCCATCCACTATGACACCGTCTGGGGCGAGAGCCTCACCCTGGCTTTCAAAGACAAGAAATATCCTATGGCCTGGACCGAAGGAGGCGTATGGACCGTCACGGTCGAGCGAGTCACTTCCGCCCAGCTGCTCGATTATACCTACATCGTGATGCGGGACGGCATCGTCGCCCGTCAGGAGTGGCGCAGCCACAGCCGCAAGCCCTCCAGGGGGGAGTGCGACTTCCGCGACAGCTGGATCGACGCTCCCGCCGAAGGGTCCAACGGATTCCGCCGCGCCCACGCGAAGGCGATGTTCGACCGCGACGGCTGGAAGGGCGCCGGGACCGCCGTGCCGGTGTTTTCGCTTCGCAGCGAGGACGATTTCGGAGTGGGGGAGTTCTATGACCTCAGAAGGCTCGCCGACTGGGCGGCCCGGACCGGACAGAGCATCATCCAGCTCCTGCCGATCAACGACACCACGATGAGCCGCGACTGGATGGATTCGTACCCGTACAACGCCAACTCCACCTTCGCCCTGCACCCACAGTTCATCAACCTCGCCGCCGCGGGCGTGAAGTTCACTCCGGCACTGCGAAAGCTCCAGCGGGAGCTCAACGCCCTGCCGCAGATAGACTATGTCCGCGTCAACGACGCCAAGACCTCCCTCCTCAAGGATCTCTTCGCCTCGACCCAGGGCCAGGCTGTCCTGCAGAGCGAGAGCTACAAGGATTTCTATGCCGCCAACGAGCACTGGCTGCTGCCGTATGCCGTTTTCTGCGCCCTTCGCGACGAGTGCGGCACGCCCGATTTCTCCCGCTGGGGGAAATACTCCAGGTACTCCGCCGCCAAGGCGAAGGCTTACGCCGGAGAGCACCGGGGAGAAGTTGACTTCCACTGCTTCGTGCAGTACCATCTCGACCTCCAGCTGAAGGAGGCGGTGGCGTATGCGCACAGGAAGGGAGTCGTCTTCAAGGGTGACCTCCCGATAGGCATCAGCCGCACGAGCGTGGATGCCTGGTGCCATCCGAGGCTCTTCAATATGGACTCTCAAGCTGGCGCTCCGCCCGACGCTTTCGCCGCCGACGGACAGAACTGGGGCTTCCCCACGTACAACTGGGACGAGATGGCGAAGGACGACTACGCCTGGTGGAAGGCGCGTCTGGGTAAGATGGCGGAGTATTTCGACGCGTTCCGCATCGACCACGTGCTGGGATTTTTCCGCATTTGGGAGATCCCCGTGCCGGAGAAGAGCGGCCTGAAGGGCCATTTCAGCCCCGCGATGCCCTACACCGAGACGGAAATCCTCTCCAAGGGGCTGCCGCTCGAGGGACTGTTCCTCGAGGATCCTCACCGCAAGGGGTTCTGGCACCCGCGCATAAGCGTGCAGAGCACCGATGCCTACAAGGCTCTGGACGACGCTCGCAAATGGACTTTCAACCAGCTGTACGACGATTTCTTCTACCGCCGCCACAACGACTTCTGGGGCCGTCAGGCTCTGCGCAAGATCCCCGCCCTGCTGGGGGCGACCGGTATGCTCGCCTGCGCCGAGGACCTGGGGATGATCCCCGCCTGCGTGCCCGGCGTGATGGAGTCCCAGGGGATGCTCTCGCTCGAAATCCAGCGTATGCCCAAGGACCCCGCCCAGACATTCGCGATCCCCTCGCAGTACCCCTACAAGTGCGTCTGCACCACTTCCACCCACGACATGAGCCCTCTGAGGCTGTGGTGGCAGGAGGAGGACAAGGGCCTGATACAGAGATATTTCAACGAAGTGCTCGGCCGTCCGGGCGAGGCTCCTTCCGAGTGCTCCACGGACATCTGCGAGCAGATAATCTCAGATCACCTCGCTTCGCCCGCGATGCTCACCATCCTTCCCCTGCAGGACTGGCTGGCGCTGTCCGATGACCTTCGCGCGGAGGATCCGGCGACGGAGCGCATCAACGTCCCCGCCATCTGCCCGTGGTACTGGCGTTACAGGATGCACCTCACCTTGGAGAAGCTCCAGGGTGCGGAGGATTTCAACGCGAAAGTGAAATCCATGGTCGAGGCTTGCGGAAGGTAAGGTCCTCTATTCGAGCCATTTCAGAAAATCATCCGTCCTCGCGCGGGCGACGACAAGCTCCGTCGGCGCCTGGGGGGAGGTGACGAGCTTGAGTCTCCCGCTCAGAAGGCGGGAGATGCTCTTTATTGCTCCGCGTCTGACGATGGCGCTGCGCGAGATGCGGAAGAACTCCTCCGGGTCCAGCTCCGCCTCCAAGTCCTCCATCGTGGAGTCGAGGATGTACTTCGCCCCGGCGGCGGTCACCAGATAGTTGGACTTGTCCTCGGAGAAGAAGAATGCCGCGTCCGAAGTGTCCACGGGGATGATGCTGTCTCCGAGCCGAAGGATGAATCTCTGCCTGTATTTCTTCTGCCCTCCGGCGGGGGACAGGGCGGCGATGAGCGCCTCGACGTCGATGCCCCGGGTTCGCTCCCTGCAGCGGCTCACTGCCCTTTCGAGGTCCTCGGAGGAGATGGGCTTGAGAAGGTAGTCGATCGACCCCGCCTCGAAAGCCTTGACGGCGTATGAGTCGTAGGCGGTGGTCATTATGACGCGGGAGGTGACCTTGACCTGACGGAAAATCTCGAAGCAGTCCCCGTCCTGGAGCTCCACGTCCATAAAGATGACGTCGGGGGTGCGGGTGCGGAGCCATTCGACGGTCTCCACTACGGAGGAGGTCATCCCCTCTACGGAAATGTCCGGAAATCCGGCGGCGAGCATCGCCGCGAGCTTGGTCTGGGCCATCCGCTCGTCTTCGACTATCAGGGCTTTCATCATATCAGAGGTATTTGGACAAGGTATTGAGTGTCAGACTTTTCTATAGATACTTCCGCCCCCGAGACATCCTCGTACTGCTCGCGCAGATACTTGAGCCCCAGTCCGGTGGAAGGGGTGCTGGAGACCTTCGGCCGGAGGTTGTTGCGCACGCTCACGCGGCCTTCTCCGGCGCGGATTTCTATGCGAAGGGGCCTTTGCGGGGTGATGGCGTTGTGCTTGGTCGCGTTCTCGATGAGCAGCTGCACGGAGCAGGGGACCACCTTGCGGCGGAGGGCGTCGTCGGGAATGTCGATGCTGACCTCCAGCCCTTCGGGGAATCGCACCTGCAGCAGGTCCACGTACTGCCCGACGAACTCCATCTCGTCGCGAAGGCTGACCAGCCGCTCCTCCTCGTTCTTGATCATATATCGGTAGATGCCCGCGAGCTTGTGGATGTAGGTCGAAGCCTGGCCGCTCTTCTCTTCGGTCACCAGGCAGTCCAGGATGTTGAGGCTGTTGAAGAGGAAGTGGGGGTTGACCTGTTCGCGGAGCTTGAGGTAGCGGTACTGCGCCAGGTGCGCCTTCTCCTCTTCGAGCCTCGCCCGCTCGGCGGAGCGGATGGCGTACTCGGCGAGCAGCACCAGGGCGATGCAGCTGAAGGCGTAGTCCACCACGACGTTGACGGCGATGTTTTCCTTGTCAATGGCGTCGGAGAATGTCAGGATGATGGCAAGGCGAGTGCAGAGGATGACCATAAAAGCAACGAGCAGCCACCTCAGCCCCTTCGTGTCGGTCTCCTTGAACGTAGACCGGCTCCTCGCCCAGGAGGCTACACCGAAGACGCTCCACCCCAGGATCTCGGTGGTGATGAAGGTCGAGAGGGGGTTGATGACGAGGCTCCCTTCGCTCAGCGGCCCCAGGATCATGGCGAGGCCCTCTCCGATGGCGAATCCGAGGACGTTCACCGCGATGACGCTCACCGCCATGAACTTGACGCTCATCCCTCGCCGCAGGCAGATGATGACCGCGAGCGCCATCGTCAGAAGTGTCAGCAGCAGGTCGTCGGCGATGCCGACAAGGCGCGAAGAGAGCGCCACCCCCGCGTGCAGGAGCGCGAAGAGGTGGATAACGAGGGTGTCCCGGCCTGTTTTTGAAAGTTTCATCACTGCAAAGTACGAAAATTCGTCACGAATTTACAACGATTTATCTTCAAAATCCGACAGTTCGTCATTTCCACCCCTCCCACCTTTGAAATAAATTATAATTTTACCCCGAGAAACCGCATTGATACACAGAACATTCAAACAATACCAACAATCATCTTTATGAAAAGTCCAGTGACAAAACTCGTGGCAATGGCAGTGTCCTGCCTCATTTCCACAGCCGTGTTCGCCCAAGGCGGATACCAGGTCAAGGGTGTGGTCGCTGACGCTCAGGGCCCCGTCATCGGCGCGACAGTCGTCGAGCAGGGTACAACGAACGGTGTCGCCACCGGTCTCGACGGAGAGTATGTCCTCACCGTCAAGAGCGCCGACTCCATCGTCGAGGTCAGCTGCATAGGCTACACGACAGTTTCATTCAAGGCATCGCAGATGCCCTCCAAGGTCCTCATCGCCGAGGATGCAGAGTTCCTCGACGAAGTCGTCGTCATCGGTTACGGCCAGGTCAAGAAGACCGACGCCACCGGCGCCGTCGTCGCGATGAAGCCTTCAGAGCTCAACAGGGTCAAGTCCACCACCACCACCGACCTTCTCCTCGGAAAGGTCGCGGGTCTGCAGATCACCCAGGGTTCCGGTTCTCCGGGTTCGTCCGGTACCGTCCGTATCCGTCAGGGAGCGTCCCTCAACGCTTCCAACGAGCCTCTCGTCGTCATCGACGGCATGGTTGACCAGTCCCTTTCGTCCATCAACCCCGAGGACATCGAGTCATTCTCCGTCCTCAAGGACGCTTCCTCCGCCGCCATCTATGGTGCGAGAGGCGCCAACGGCGTCATCATCGTCACCACCAAGAAAGGCCCTCAGGCGGGTGCCAAAGCCATCAAACCTACAGTGAGCTACAAGGGTGACTATTCGGTCAACTACAACTACGAGTACCTCGACGTGTACAGCGCCGACGAGTTCCGCGCCGAGTACGCAAAGCGCGGATGGGACACCTCCCTTCTCGGCAATGCCGACACCGACTGGCAGGCTGAGATCACCCAGCCCGCGTTCAACCACAAGCACACCGTCTCCCTGCGCGGAGCTCTCCCGTACGTGCCTTACCGCATTTCCGCAGGCTACCAGAAGGAGAACGGCGCTGTGATCAGCCACTCCCAGGACGTGGCGAACGTCACGGTGAACCTCAACCCCACCTTCCTTGACAAGCATCTCACCCTCGATTTGGGATTCAAGGACACCTTCAAGTACACTCCTCAGAGCGACGGCTCGCTTTCAAGCGCCGCCACCGTCGACCCGACCCTCCCCATCTACGGAGACTACGGCAGCGTAACCGTCAACGGCACCGCCTATGACAAGAAGGGTTACGGATATTATATGTACGGCGCCGACTCCACCGGCGCGGGCGCGGACCCCAACGCCACCAACCCCGTCGCCGAGGTGATGCACCCGGGTCTTGGCTACACCCAGGCCAACCGCATCGTCACCAACGTCACCGCCAAGTACAAGGTGCACGGACTGGAGGATCTCTCCGCCACCGTGTCCTTCAACGGCAACTTCTACAACTCCAAGGACTACAGCCAGAGCGAGGACAACACCCCCAACACCTGGGGCACCGACTACGTCAACCTCGGCAAGGGCGGCATCGGCAAGAACAGCACCGACACCTCCAAGTCCTCCCACTACAACATTGACTACTACCTCAACTACAACCACGAGTTCGGCATCCACGGCATCGACGTGACCGCAGGTCACAGCTACGAGTCCACCTGGTCTAGCTGGGTCAATTCCCCCACCTATTGGAACGACGGCGAGGTCGAGTCCGGCAGCGTCGAGACTTCCGGCTCCTCGAGAGTCAACCTCGCTTCCTGGTTCGGTCGTATGAACTACATTCTCGCCGGCAAGTATCTCTTCACCTTCACCGCCCGTGCCGACGCGTCCTCGCGCTTCGCGCCCGAGACCCGCTGGGGATTCTTCCCTTCAGCCGCCGTCGCGTGGAAACTTAACGAAGAGAAGTTCCTCAAGGACGTCTCCTGGCTCACCGAGCTCAAGCTGCGCGCCAGCTACGGTATCACCGGCCAGCAGGAGATCGGCAACGACTACGCCTATCAGGCGAGCTACTACAAGTCCATCGACACCTTCATGTACAGGGAAGGCAACGAGTTCTACTACACCTACCGTCCGTCCGCATTCGACCGCGGCATCCAGTGGGAGACCACCGCTACCAAGAACGTCGGACTCGACTACAGCTTCTTCAAGGACCGCATCTACGGTAGCATCGACTACTACGACCGCTACACCTCCAACCTCCTTATGGAGGACGTGAAGGTCGCCGCGGGCTCCAACTTCGCGGAGGTCACCGACCAGAACATCGGCGAGATGTCCAGCCGCGGTCTCGAGTTCTCCCTGGGCCTCGTCCCCGTGAACACCCGTGACTGGTACTGGAGCGTCAACGCCAACTTCGCCTGGAACAAGTCCACCATCGAGAAGCTTACCTCCTATGACGATCCCGACGCTTATGTCAAGACCGGCGAGGCCAGCTCCAACCGCTATGTCCAGATCCACAAGGTGGGAGAGACTCCTTACACCTATTATCTCGCACACCAGGTCTATGACGATGCGGGCAACGCACTCGAGAAGTGGTACAACCCCACTTATGATCCGACTGATCCGGACTCCGAGGAGTTCGTCTACAACGAAGCCTCCAACTCCGCTCTCTGGAACACCCACAAGAGCTCCCTGGTGCCTTACTACGGCGGTCTTTCCACCCAGGTGAGGTTCCGCAACTGGGACCTCGGCGTCAACGCCCACTACGCTTTCGGACACTATGTGTTCTGGAAGACGATGTACGCCGGCTGCAACAGCTCCTTCTTCAACTCCTCGTACCAGTTCCCCAAGAACACCTACAAGGATACCGCTCCCTACTGGGAGAGCGAGCACTACCTGACCGACCACTGGCTCTACAAGGGTGACTACTTCAAGATCGACAACATCGTCCTCGGTTACACCTTCGACAACAAGAACGCCTGGTTCAAGAACCTCCGTCTGAGCCTCGGTCTGCAGAACGTCTTCACGTTCACTTCCTATCCCGGCCTCGATCCCGAGGTGTACAACGGCATCGACGGGTCCAGCACCCCTCGTCCCCGCATCATTATGCTCTCACTCAATATGGATCTTTAATACAGGAGGAACACAGATATGAAAAAGATATTTGCAATCATAGCCGCAGCAGTCCTCGTGACTTTCACTTCCTGCGAGCAGCTCGACCTTCAGCCCGAGTCCACCACCTCCCTTATGGAGGATGACGTCTTCTCCACCTACGAAGGCTATCACGGGACATTCCTCAAGCTTTACGCGGCAATGGCCACCAAGGGCCAGGGCGGCGACGGCGGCAACGACATCTCCTGGGACGGAGGCCGCAGCGTGTATCTGCGCGCCCTGTTCTGGGCCAACGAGTGCCCCACCGACATCGTGATGTACCGTACCGGCTCCGGCTACGGCATCCGCAACACCATCTCGATGGACTGGACCACCGGCACCGAGTTCCCTCAGTACGTGTATTACCGCGCCTACATCATCATCGCGATGTGCAACGAGTTCCTCCGCAAGACCGAGCCCGACGTGGTCGAGTCCTACGGCATGACCGACTCCATCAAGGGAGACGTGGGTTACTGGAGGGCAGAGGCCCGCTTCATCAGGGCTTACCAGTATATGTGGCTCTGCGATATGTACGGCTCCGTGGGTTGGGTGGACGATTCCTCCCCCAACGGCACCTATCCCGTGCAGCGCACCCGCGCCGAGATCTATGACTACGTCGTGAGCGAGCTCCTCGACATCGAGGACGACATGCTCCCTTCGAGCAAGAAGGTCTTCGGCCGCGCAAGCCAGACCGCGGCTTGGTTCCTCCTCGCCAGGATGTACATCAACTGCGCCGTCTATACCGGCTCCGGAAGCGACTATGACAAGGCTTACACCTACGCCAAGAAAGTCATCGACGACTCCAACTACTCCCTCGCCCCCAACTACATCGAGAACTTCCTCAAGGACAACTACTCCTGCGACGAGATCATCTGGGCGCTTCCTTCCGACAGCGAGCATATGCAGTGCGAAGGCGTGACCAACTATCTGCTGAAGTTCCCTACCAGCTCGTACTTCCTCGATATGGTGGACTACGGCATCTCCGAGACCTGGAGCGGCAACGGCTCCCTCCATATGGCGTTCGTGGACAAGTTCCTCGAGGAGGACCAGGATCTCCATCTGGATGACACCTGGGGCGACCGCAAGAAGGACAAGAGGTCCCTGCTGTTCCTCGGCCCCGAGACCGCCACATACAAGGCTGACGGCACCGTCAACAAGCCCGCTTATCAGAAGGAAACCTGGATCGAAGGCAAGTCCTACAACACTTCCAAGGTGTACATCGGCGCATCGATGACCAAGTGGCGCAACGTCACCAAGGACAGGGTGAAGAGCACTCCTACCAAGTACTCCAGCGTCGCGTTCCCGGTGTTCCGCAAGGCTGATGCCTACCTGCTTGCTGCAGAGGCCATCATGAGGCGTGACGGCAAGGCAAACGCCGAGGCTCTCGGCTATGTCAACGAGGTCCGCGAGAGGGCATACTGCTCCGGCAAGTACTACCAGGCCGACAAGTGCCAGGCTGACGGCGACATCTCCCTCGACGAGCTCACCTTCGACTTCCTCATCGACGAGAGGGCCCGCGAGCTCTGGACAGAGAACTGGAGAAGGTCCGACCTCATCCGTTTCGACCGCTACACAAAGAACTACAACTGGGATTGGAAGGGCTGCGCGACTTCGGGCAGCACCGACCACGAAGGACACGATATCGACGACAAGTACAAGCTCTACCCCATCCCTCAGGATGACGTCCTGTACAATCCGAACATCAAGCAGAATCCTGACTACGAGTAGTTAAAGGTTAATAATTGGTTAGAGAAAGGAGCGGCCTCCCGAAAGGTCGCTCCTTTTGGCTGAAAATTGCTTTGTAATCTCTTGAAAAAAAGGTAAATTTGCAGACTTAAATAAATCGTTTTAATGAGCAAACGCAATCTTTCGACACGGCAGATGTGGGACCTGAGCTTCGGCTTCTTCGGAGTGCAGATCGCCTATGCGCTGCAGAGCGCTAACATCAGCCGCATCTTCGCCACGCTTGGCGCGGACCCGCACCAGCTGAGCTTTTTCTGGATACTTCCGCCCCTTATGGGAATGATAGTGCAGCCCCTCATCGGCAAGTGGTCCGACCGCACCTGGTGCAGGATGGGCCGGCGCAAGCCCTACCTTCTGGCAGGCGCCGTCGTCGCCGTGCTGGTGATGCTGTTCCTGCCCAACGCCGGGTCGCTGTCATTCTCTTCGCGCCTTATCCTGGGCCTCAACGGGGCGATGTGGTTCGGCCTTTTCTCCCTCATCTTCCTCGACACCTCCATCAACGTGGCGATGCAGCCCTTCAAGATGATGGTGGGCGATATGGTGAACGAGGAGCAGAAGGGCAGGGCCTATTCCATCCAGTCCTTCCTTTGCAACGCCGGGTCGTTCGTGGGGTATCTCTTCCCGATATTCTTCACCTGGATCGGCATCGCCAACACAGCTCCCTCGGGGGTCATCCCCGACTCGGTGAAGTGGAGTTTCTACGCGGGCGCCGCGATCCTCATCCTCTGCGTTCTCTACACCTTCGCCAGAGTCAAGGAGATGGACCCGCAGGAGTACGCCGACTTCCACGGCATCGACCCCAGGCAGCAGGAGGAGCACAAGGGTGACGGCATCGTCAAGCTCCTTCTCCACGCTCCCAAGACCTTCTGGACCGTGGGCCTGGTGCAGTTTTTCTGCTGGGCGGCGTTCCTCTATATGTGGACCTACACCAACGGCGCCATCGCCTCCTCCGTCTGGGGCACCACCGACCCCGCGTCCGAAGGCTATCAGGCCGCCGGCAACTGGGTGGGCGTCGTCTTCGCCGTCCAGGCCGTGGGCTCGATGCTCTGGGCCCTCCTGATTCCGAAATTCAAGAGCCTCAAGGGCGCGTACGTCATATCTCTGATAATCGGCGCGGCGGGCTTCATTTCGGTCTTCTTCGTGCACGACCGGTATCTGCTCTGCGCGTCGTTCCTTCTGGTCGGCGCAGCCTGGGCCGCGATGCTGGCCCTGCCCTTCACCCTCCTCACCAACTCCCTTTCCGGGGAGCATATGGGCGAGTACCTGGGCCTGTTCAACTGCACCATCTGCCTGCCGCAGATAGTCGCCGCCGCCCTCGGCGGAGTGGTGCTCAGGCTTATCGGAGGCTCCCAGGCCGGTATGATGACAGTCGCGGGAGCGCTGCTGCTGTGCGGCGCTGCGGCCGTCAGGCTCATCAAAGAAAAGTAATCCCAATTATTAACACCAATTTATGAAAACAACCGTAACAAAACTCGTGGCCGCGATGCTCCTGAGCATCCTGACCACAACTGTATTCGCCCAGGGCGGATATCAGGTCAAGGGTGTAGTTACAGACGCTCAGGGTCCCGTCATCGGCGCGACAGTCATCGAGCAAGGCACCTCAAACGGCGCCTCGACCGGTCTGAACGGAGATTTCACCCTTAACGTCGCCAGTGCAGGCTCCATCGTGGAGGTCAGCTGCATCGGCTACAACACCCTGACCTTCAAGGCTTCGGAGATGCCCGCCACCATCACCCTCACCGAGGACAGCGAGTTCCTCGACGAGGTCGTGGTCATCGGCTACGGCACCGTCCGCAAGAGCGACATGACGGGCTCGGTCGTCGCCATCAAGGCGGACGAGATCAACCGCGGCGCCGTCAACTCGCCCGACCAGCTGCTCACCGGAAAGGTGGCGGGTCTGCTGATCACCCCGGCTTCCGGCCAGCCCGGATCCTCGGCCAAGATCCGCATCCGCGGCGCCGCTTCCCTGAGCGCCAGCAACGACCCTCTCATCGTCATCGACGGCGTCCCCGTGACGGGTGACGGCGGTGCCGGAATGGGCAACCCCCTCGCGTCCGTGAACCCCAACGACATCGAGAGCTACTCCGTGCTGAAGGACGCTTCCGCGACCGCCATCTACGGCTCCCGCGCCTCCAACGGAGTCATCATCATCACCACCAAGAAGGGCAACGGCAACGGCATCAACGTCTCCTACAACGGATCCGTCTCCGCCAAGCAGAACACCTCCACCATCGATATGATGAGCGGCGAGGAGTTCCGCAGCTACATCGAGACCTGGTATCCCGGCTCTTCGCGCGCCAACTACCTGTATGACGCAGACACCGACTGGCAGAAGGAGATCTACCGCATCGCCCTCGCCACCGACCACAACCTCAGCGTCTATGGCGGAGGAAAGCTTCCTTTCCGCGTGAGCCTCGGCTACAACCTTGACCAGGCAACCCTCAAGACCGGTGACAACAGTAAGGCCAACATCGACCTCTCCCTGTCGCCGAAGTTCTTCGACCAGCACCTCAGCGTGAACGCCAACGTCAAGGGCATCTACCAGCACACCAACTGGGCCAACACCGGCGCGGTGGGCAGCGCCCTCTGCTACAACCCTACTGCTCCCGTGTACGACGAGTACGGCGACTTCTGGAACTGGCGTCCCGGCGGGGCGGTGAGCTCCCAGACCAGCGTCAACCCTCTGAGCCAGCTGTACGAGTATCAGAACTACGGCCACACCCTCCGTTCCATCGGCAATCTCCAGCTGGACTACAAGTTCCACGGCCTGGAGGACCTCAGGGCCAACCTCAACCTCGGTTACGACGTCGCCCGCACGGACGGCGAGAAGTACAACGAGATCGGCTCGTTCCTTTCCGAGCTCTCCGGCTCGCAGGACTATGCCTACAGGTACACCAACTACAACAGCAACACCCTTCTGGAGGCCTATCTGGACTATTCCCACGAGTTCGCCCACTCCAACCTCGACGTTATGGGCGGCTACTCCTGGCAGCACAACTACGTCCAGTATGACAACTCCACCTACTACAACAAGTCCGACCGCTTCCAGGACGCCGACATCTACAACGTGGATCCCACCAACGCCAAGGAGTACTACCTCATCTCCTTCTTCGGCAGGGCCAACTATTCGATCCTGAGCAGGTATCTCTTCACCTTCACCGTCCGCGAGGACGCCTCTTCGCGCTTCAGCCCCAAGAACCGCTGGGGATTCTTCCCTTCCGCGGCTTTCGCCTGGAACGTCAAGAACGAGGACTGGCTCAAGAGCTCCGCGGCAGTCTCGCAGCTCAAGCTGCGCATCGGCTGGGGCCGCACCGGACAGCAGGACATCGGCAGCGAGTACTATCCTTACCTCGCCCGCTACAACGAGAGCTCCGCTCCCGAGATGAAGTACAATATGGGCGTGGGCAACTACACCACCCTGGCCCCTCTGGCCTACAACCCCAATATCAAGTGGGAGACCACGGAGACCACCAACCTCGCCCTTGACTTCGGCTTCGCCGAGGACCGCGTCACCGGCACCGTCGAGGCATACTACCGCTACACATACGACCTTCTCAACTCCATCAACACCCCTCTCGGATCCAATTTCTCCAACGTCATCACCTCCAACATCGGCAATATGGTGAACAAGGGCATCGAGCTCAGCGCCAACGCCAACATCATCGAGACTGACGACTGGCACTGGAGCGTGGGCGGCAACGTGACCTTCCAGGACACCAAGATCACCAAGCTCACCGACGTCGCCGCCGCAGGCTACCTCGGAGTCACCACCGGATCCAACCTCGGAGGTACGGACGGTTACTCGTCCCTCCACAGGACGGGCTATGCGCCTTACACATATTATCTCTACCAGCAGGTCTATGACGCCGACGGCAACCCCGTGCTCGGCGCCGTGGTGGACCGTGACGGCGACGGCGCCATCACCGAGTCCGACCGCTACGTGACCGGCTGCAGCCCCACCCCCTGGATGTTCTACGGACTCAACACCCATCTTTCCTACAAGAACTGGGACTTCTCCGTCAACGGCCACGGCTCCGTCGGCAACTACGCCATCAACGCCGTCCGCCAGGGCTATGCGACCTCCTACAGCGACGACTTCAGCAAGGGCTACATCAACAACTTCTCCAGCCAGTACCTGATCCCCGGCTGGACCGGCGCGATGACCACCGCCCAGAAGTATTCGGACCTGTTCATCGAGGACGCGTCGTTCTTCAAGATCGACGACATCAACCTCGGCTACACCTTCCGCCTCAACCGCTTCGTCAAGAGCATGCGCATCGCCGCGTCCGTGCAGAACGTCTGCACCTTCACGGGCTACACCGGGCTTGACCCCGAGTTCACCGCCACCGACGGCGTCGACGGCACCATCGTGCCCCGTCCCCGCCTGTACACACTCCGTATGAACATCAACTTCTAAAAATGCTGCGGATATGAAAAAGACATTCTTTGCTTTAAGCATCGCCCTCGTGGCATTCTCGATGACCTCCTGCCTGGGAGACCTCGACACCAAGCCTCTCAACGAGACTGACTTCACCGCAGACGTGGCCTACGCGGACCCCGACAACTATTTCAAGGGTCTGGCCTACATCGCCTCATACTGGGCCTTCACCAGCCAGAACAGCGCCAATGACAAGGACATCGACGTCAAGGACGCCGGACAGAGCGAGCTCTGCCGCCAGTATATGATACTCAACGAGTTGAGCACTGACGCCCTGAAGTGCGTCTGGCTCTCCGACACCTATGTCGCAGGCATCCAGTACCACAAGTGGGTGCCCGAGGACAACGCCGCCCTCGTCGCTGTCTACACCCGCTCGATGAAGGGCATCACCTGCGCCAACGAGTTCCTCCTCCAGACCGAGGACGAGAAGCTCGAGCTCCGCGGTCACGAGGCCTACAAGGCGGAAGTGGCCGGCTATCGCGCGGAGGCCCGCTTCTACAGGGCTCTGTACTATTATCTGATGATGGACTTCTTCGGAAATCCTCCCTTCGCCCTGCCCGAGAACATCGGCGGCGAGACTCCCACGCAGATCCAGAGGGCTGACCTCTTCGACTGGATCGAGACCGAGTGCCTCGAGCTCCTGTCCGACTCCTCGGACATGCCCGCCAAGGGAAGCGTCCCTTATCCCAGGGCCACCAAGGGAGCCGTCGGGGCTCTGCTCGCCAGGATGTACCTCAACGCCGAGGTCTATACCGGCAAGGCCCGTTGGCAGGACGCCAAGGACATGGCCGCCAAGGTCATCGCGATGGGCTACAAGCTCCACGACAGCTACGAGGAGCTCTTCATGCAGGACAATACCGAGTCCGGAGCCGCCGAGGACGAGTTCATCTTCGCGGTCGAATATGACAAGAACCACGCTCAGAGCTGGGGCGGCACCACGCACCTGTGCTCCGGCGCCATCAACGACGCGGCCAACGCCGCCATCGCGACCGATCTCGGCCTGAAGGACGCCAACGGCGATGCCGCCGCCCTCGTGTGCCTCGAAAACTGGAACGGCTATCACGTCGCCGACGACTACGTCGCAAGGTTCGACCTCAACATCGACAACTCCATCTACGGCTACGACAGGGCCACCAGCGACAAGCGCGCGTTCTTCTACTTCTACGGTGACGGATTTGACAACACCCAGCTCGACGAGCCCACCGGCTGGTGCTGCTGGAAGTTCTCCGCACGCTATTCCGACGGCCACGTGGGCACCGCCGCGCTCGACGGCAAGTTCTCGAGCTGCGACTTCCCCGTGTTCCGCCTCGCGGAAATGTATATGATCTACGCGGAGGCCGACGCCCGCCTGAACGGCGGCAAGACCACCGACGCCACCGCCCTCGGCTATATCAAGGCCCTGCGCGACAGAGCGGGACGCACGATGCCTCTCGAGGTGACCCTCGACTGGATCCTGGACGAGAACGCCAGGGAGTTTATGTGGGAAGGCCACCGCAGGGTGGACCTCATCCGCTACGGCTACTTCACGTCGATGTCATTCCCCTGGACCCTCAAGGGCGAGGTGGCGAACGGCGCGGTCGCTCTCCCCGAGTGGAGGACCATCTATCCTCTCATCATCAGCGACCTCAACGTCAACCCGAACCTCACCCAGAATCCGGGATATTGATACTCTTAAACCGAAGAAATGAATATGAGAACAATCAAACATACTCTACTGATGGCCGCGGCGGCTGCAATGGCCCTGTGGTCCTGCACGGGCGAGCCGTATGGTCATGACGTCCTCGAGAAGCAGTATCTCGCCGCGCAGAGCGCCTTCGTCGCTCCCGTCCTCCAGGTAGTGGGAGACGTCGTGGCGGACGCTACCACCAACAGCGTCGAGGCAGTGGTCTTCAACTGGACCAAGGCCGACTTCGGCGCCCCCGTCGCCATTGACTATCAGGTATATGCCACCTACGGCGGCAATACCTCCCTTCTCGGCAGCACCACCTCCCAGTCCTTCTCCATCACCAAGTCCGACTTCAACGGCAAGGTGATCAAGGACCTGGGCATCACCGCCAACGAGAGCGCGCAGATCGGCGCCTATGTCGAGGCGTACGTCTCCGGCACCTCCGCATACACCACCGGCAAGTCCAACGTCGTGAACTTCAACTTCCAGACGTTCAAGGCTTCGCTGAGGAGCCTGTACATCTGCGGACAGTTCCAGAACAGCTGGGAAGTCGCCACCGCTCCCGAGTTCTGGGAGACCGACGGATCGTCCAACACATACAAGATCCTCATCGACTACCTGGCCGGCGGCACCATCGTCCCGGGAGAGGACCAGGGATTCAAGATCCTCACCCAGAGGGCCTGGTCGGGCGACTACTGGGGCTACAGCGGACTGCATCCCGACTGGACCTGCCCCGAGAACTCCGACGCCAACTTCCAGTTCGGCGCAGACGCTCAGAACGTCTACCTTCTCACCGTCGTGCGCGGCTCGACCACCATTGACGGCACCGAGTACAGCGGCACCGTGTCCGCTACCGGAATGTGCGCCATATCCCTCATCGGAAACCAGAACGGCACCGCCTGGGACACCGACACCGACCTCGTCTATGACTGCGTCGAGAACGTCTGGTCCAGCCCTGTGGTGACCTTCGACGCCGGCGCGGTGTTCAAGATCCGCGGCGACCATTCCTGGTCCTCCCTGGACCTGGGCGGCGCCACTGAGGCGAGCGACGTCGTGGACGGAGGCTTCAACCTCGTCGAGGGCGGCAGCAACATCACCGTCTCCGAGGCCGGAAGCTACATCGTCCGCCTCTACGCCAACAGGACTCCGATGGTTGTGAAAATCGAAAAACAGTAGGCCCTATGAAAAAGATATTCAACTTTTTGGCGGCAGCCGCCCTTTGCGCGTCCCTGTTCTCCTGCGAGGTGATATCCGAGGATGCATTCTCCACGGATCCCGTGGCTCCGGAGTTCTACTCCCACGCCGACATCCTTATGACGACCAACACCATGAGCGAGAACGTCTCGTTCTCCTGGTCGGCATACAGATACCTCTCCGACGGCCTGATGTACACGCTTTCGATGACTTACGACACCCGGACAGTGGACGTCGCCACCACCGGCGACCTCTTCTGGACCTGCTCCAAGTCAGACTTCATGAACCTGCTCTACGCCAGCTTCCCCTCCCTTCCCGTCAATGACACCTTCTCCGTCTCCTTCACCGTCAGCGTGAACGACGGCGGCAAGGTGTACGAGTCCTCGCCGATGTCCCTTGACATCTACGCGTACGGCGATATGGTGGCGCCGGAGATTTCCCTCGCCACTCCCGATCTCGAGCTCGCGCCCGAGAACGGAGCCTCCTCTTGCGTGCTCATCACCTGGACCGACGCCCGTCTCGTCTATGGCGAGAGCGTGCTCTACGACGTGTTCATCACAGCCAATGCAGCCGTCACCAAGGCTGACGAAGCCATTGACTATCAGGTGGCTGAGGCCCTCAAGACCAACTCCCTGACCCTCACGGTCGATGCGTTCAACGACGCCATTTCCGCTGCCGGCGGCATCGAGAATGACTTCAACGCCATCACCTTCAAGGTCAAGGCATACTGCGACTCCTTCGCCGACGGTATCACCGCCGCCAGCGCAGAGACGATGTCCGTCAAGACCTACGTCACCACCTTCCCCGAGCTCCTCTACCTGCCCGGCAGCCATCAGGGCTGGGCTCCCGCCACGGCGCCTACCCTGAGCCTGAGCAAGAGCATCAAGGGATACTACGCCGGCGTGGTGGACCTCACCACCGAGGACGGGTCCGACGTCGAGTTCAAGTTCTGCGTCCAGCCTGACTGGGGCGGCGACTACGGCGGCGTCATGACTATGGAGCAGCACGGCGAGGGCGACGACGCCTACTGGGGCGGCTACGGTGAAGTCGGCGTGTCCGACAATATCAAGGTCCCTTCAGGAGTCTATGCGATAGCCCTTAACAAGAAGTTCGGCACCCTCACGATGGTCGGACTCAAGAGCCTGTCGATGATAGGCGCGGCCTGCGGCGACTTCGGCTGGGGCCAGGACGTCGATCTCGAGTGGGACAAGACCAAGAACGTCTTCTCCGCCAAGACCACCCTCAAGCCCGGCGAGTACAAGTTCCGCTTCAACCACGACTGGACATTCTCCATCGGAAAGAACTCCGACGGCATCGTCATCGGCGGCGACAACATCTCCAACGACCTCGCCGAGGGCGAATACAAGGTCTCCATCGACCTGAGCGCCGCTCCCTACAAGGTCAGCGTCATCACCACCGCCTATCCCGAGCAGGTCTACATCCCCGGCTCGATGAACGGCTGGGGCTTCGACCACCAGACCATCGCCGGCAACGGCGAAGGCGTCTACGAGGCGTTCCGCCATCTCGGCGGCGAGTGGGGCTTCAAGATCACCGAGACCGCAAGCTGGGACAACCAGTGGGGCTCCGACGGCACTGCCGCAGTCGACAATGGCGACGGCTCCAGGACCTGGCAGCTCACCTCCAAGGACGGCGGCAACATTATGGAAGGCGTCTCCGACGAGGGCTACTACAAGTTCAGCTTCGACTATAATTCCTCCACCGTCACCCTTACCCCCGTCACGACGGTCGGTCTGATCGGATCGTTCCCCGGCAACAGCTGGTCTAGCGACTACGCATCGATGGTCTACGACTCCGCGGCGGACAAGTGGATCGCCGAGGACGTCGAGATAAGGTCCGGCTGCGAGTGGAAGTTCCGTATGAACGAAGGCTGGGACATCAACCTCGGCGGAGACCTTGAAGACCTCGTGCAGGACGGCGACAACATCGTCGAGAGCAAGGGCGGCATCTATGACGTCGAGCTCTACGTCAACACCACTCCTTACCGCGCGGTCCTCACCTGGAAGGGCGAGCCCGGAGCCGCGGTCTACAAGAAGCAGGTGACCCTCGCGGGCGACTACACCGGAGCTTCCTGGAGCATCGACGACGACCCGAAGCTCTCCGGCGCGGACGGATTCTACAGCGGCGCGCTGACGATGTACAACCCCACCTACGGATTCAAGGTGGTGCACAACGGCGAATGGATCAGCGGTCTGCTTGAGGACGGCTCCCAGTACATCTTCCGTCTCGGCGAGGGTGACAACATGATGCTCCCGAACGGCTCTTACTTCTGGAACATCGACATCGCTTCCGAGCAGAAGAGCGCGACAGCGACCCCCATCACCCTCGTGGGTCTCATCGGCTCGTTCAACGGCTGGGGCGAGGATCTCGAGATGACCTTCGACGAGGCGACCCTCACCTACAAGGCGGAGGGTGTGCAGCTCGCCGCGGGTGACGAGGTCAAGGTCCGCTTCAACTCCAACTGGGACTACAATCTCGGTATGGACGACGAAAAGCTCGTGCCCGGTGGCAGCAATATGGTCATCGACGAGGAAGGTCTGTACACTGTAGAGCTCAGCCTCAAGGGCGCCGGCTCCACCATCAGCTTTGTCAACACCTCCGCCTCCGAGCCTGAGTGGAGCGTCATCGGAGCCTTCAACGACTGGAACGCTGACGCCCATATGACCCAGGTGGTCCCCGGAGTGTGGGTGAGCGACGAGGCCCTGCCTGCCGGCGCAGGCGAATGGAAACTGCGCTATGACGGCGGCTGGGACGTCAATATGGGCGGAGGAGCCCTCTCCGCGCCCGGCGAGTTCATGCAGGCTGTCCCTTCAGGTGACAATATGTCCATCGAAGGCTCCTACAAGGTCGTCTATAACTCGGTCAGCGGCACCATCGGCACCCTCGGATGGGGCGTCACCGGCAGCATCGCCTCCGTCGGCATCAGCTGGGACAAGGACATCCCGATGAACCTCGGCGCCGACGGCAAGTGGTACAGCTACCCTGTGCAGTACACCACGTCCGATGAAATCAAGATCCGCGAATTCGGCGGTTGGGACAACAACCGCGGCGGCTCCTGCACGGCTGTTGGCGAGGCCTTCGACGTCACGGGCGGCGGAGACAATTTCAAAGTCCCCGCGGACGGCGTCTATATGATCGTCTATGACCCGGTCAATGAGACCATAACCGTCTCGACGGAGTTCTGGGGTGTGGTCGGCGATTTCAACGGCTGGGGTAACGACGAGTTTATGATGCCCGGCGGCGACGGCAAGTGGTATGCCTTCTGCAAGAGCTACACCGGCGGGTGGAAGATCCGCAAGGAAGCGGCCTGGAACGTTGACAGAGGCGGCAATTACTCATCCGAGACTCCTACGTTCGACGTGGTCCAGGGCGGACCCAACATCGACCTCGGCGACCTGAAGGATGTGGGTATCGTCTATGACTCAGTGGCCGAGACCATTTCGATCATCTCGACTATCACCGGCGCTGCTGTGATAGTCCTCAAATAAGCATTTTTCTTTGTCGGGGCCGCGTCCTGCGGCCCCGACATTTTTATTTTCAAGATGAAACGCGCGCTTGCATTTTTCTGCGTTCTGACGCTTCTGTGCGGCTGCAGGACCGACACCCCGCAGCCCGAGAGACTCGCCGTGAGTCCGGCTTCCCTTTCCTTCGACGCGGACGACCCTTCGCCCCTCACGGTGGAGATAGTCTGCACCACGGACTGGACCGTGACCTGCGACGCCTCCTGGTGCACGGCCGGCCCCGCATCGGGGTCAGGGGACGCGGTGGTGAGCGTGAGCGTGACCCAAAACGACGGCTCCGCCCGCAGCGCGACGCTCTCGGTGAGCGCCGAAGGCTGCCGCGAGAGGACTCTGACCGTCAACCAGGCGGCCTCCACCCGCGAGACCGTCACGCTGGTGCAGCCCTCCCCGCGCAAGTGGGACTCCGTCAAGCGCGGGCACATAACCTACCAGCTGCTGCTCTACTCCTTCGCCGACAGCGGCAAGGACGGCTACGGCGACATAAACGGAGTGAGAAAGCATCTGGACTACATCGACGCCCTGGGGGCTCAGGCCATCTGGCTCTCTCCCATCCATCCGAGCCCCAGCTATCACGGCTACGACGTGGACGACTACAGCGCCGTCAACTCCAAGTTCGGTACGCTGCAGGACTTCAAGGACCTCGTGAGCGAGGCCCATTCCAAGGGCATCAAGGTCTACCTGGACTTCGTGCTCAACCATTCCGGCGTGGGCAACGCCTGGTTCAAGCAGGCGATTTCGAGCGAGGATAGCCCATACAGGGACTATTACATATTCTCTACGGACCCCAAGGCGGACATCGCCGCCGGCAGGATCCCGATGATAGAGAAGGGCGGCTACGACTCCGGACAGTGGTTCGACGTCCCCGGAGTCTCCGGCCTCCAGTATCATTCGCATTTCTGGACCTCGTCCTTCGCGGACCTCAACTACGGCGCGGCCTCCTCTTGCGAGACTTCCCCGGCGTTCAAGGCGGTGTGCGAAGCGGCTGACGGCTGGATTGAGATGGGCGTTGACGGCTTCCGCCTGGACGCCGTGAAGCACATCTACCTCGACGCCGCGAGCGACGAGAACCCCACCTTCCTTCGAAAATTCTACGACCACTGCAACGCGACCTTCAAGGCCTGCGGCGGCAGCGGCGACATCTATATGGTGGGCGAGCACCTGACAGACGCAAGTCAGGTCGCCCCTTATTACGCGGGTCTCCCCGCGATGTTCGAGTTCAGCTTCTGGTGGAAGCTGCGCGACGCCATCGCCGCCGGGGCGGGCTCGTCATTCGCGGGAGCGATACTTTCGCTGCGCGAGAAATATGCCCTCTACAGGAGCGGCGCAGTGGCGGCGACGAAACTCACCAACCACGACGAGAAGCGCGCCGCCGCCGAGCTGGGCAAGTCCCTCGAGAAGGAGAAGCTCGCCTGCGCGGTGCTGATGACCGCTTCCGGCGAGCCGTACATCTATCAGGGCGAGGAGCTTGGCTACTGGGGCGACCAGAGCAGTGGGGACGAGTACGTCCGCACCCCGATCAAATGGACCCGCGAGGGAGGCGCCGCGATGAGCGGCCTCTCCGGCAAGGTGGACAAGCAGATGCTCTCCGCCGACATCTCCGTCGAGGCGCAGGAGGAGACCGAAGGGTCCCTGCTGAGCTTTTACCGCGCCTGGACGCAGCTCCGCAACAACTACCCCGCGCTCTCTGACGGCACGATGGAGGCCTGCAGCGGGACGGACCGCGCCGTCGCGGGCTGGTACCGCACCTCGACTGACGGTCAGCGGCTCCTGGTCCTCCACAATTTCAGCGGCTCCACCGTCTCCTTCGACCCTGCGGGGGAGGACCTCAGCCGCGCCATAGCCCTTAACGGCGAGGCTTCGCTGGTGACAAAGGCGGGGGAGACCGTCTTGAAACTCGGCGCATACTCCAGTGCAATATTTGACGTGACGAAATGAAAACTCTCCGCATACTCTTCGCCGCGGCGGCGCTTCTGACCGCCTGCCATCCCCAGATCATCACCCCCGATCCGGATCCCGACCCCGAGGAGACGGAGCAGACTTCGTTCGAGCTCGGCGCGGACCTCGGCTGGATAACGGAGATGGAGTCGAAGGGGTACAAGTTCTATAACGAGTCCGGAGCCGAGAAGGAATGCACCGCCCTTATGAAGGATTTGGGCTGCACCGCCATCCGCCACCGCGTCTGGGTAAACCCCTCCGACGGCTGGTGCAACGCCCAGGACCTGCTCACAAAGGCGAAGAGGGTCCGTGACCTGGGGCTCTCCCTGATGGTGGACTTCCATTACGCGGACAGCTGGGCCGACCCCGGCAAGCAGCCCGTTCCTTCCGCCTGGGCGGACTATGATGCGGGGAAAATGGCGGATGCCGTCGCGAGTCACACCACCACCGTGCTGAAGCTCCTGAAAGATAATGATATAGACGTGAAATGGGTGCAGGTCGGAAACGAAGTCAATACAGGCATGCTCTGGCCCCTCGGAAAGGTGAGCGGCAGCGACGCGGCCAATTTCGTAAGATTCCTTAACGCAGGCTATGCCGCCGCCAAGGCCGTGTATCCCGACGTGCAGGTGATACTCCATCATTCCAACGCCCAGGACTTCTCGTCCTGCAAATGGTTCTACGACCTGGTGGATGCGCAGGGCGGCAAATTTGACATCATAGGACTTTCGCTTTACCCTTCCTATTGGAGCAACGGCGCATACCCCGACTGGACCCCGTACTGCCGCAGTGCGGTGAGCAACGTCCAGGCCCTGCACGAGAGGTATTCGAGGCCCGTTACGCTGGTGGAGTACGGTATGCCCGCGAGCGAGCCTGAGAAGGCCTCCGAGGCGCTCCAGTACATCATCGACGGCACCCGGGACTTCGACTGGTTCGGCGGAGTCTTCTACTGGGAGCCGGAGAGCGAGCATTCCCGCAACGGCTATGACTACGGCGCTTTCAGCGGAGGAAAGGCCACCGCAGCGCTCGATCCATTCAAGAAATTCAGCAAGAAATGAAAAAGATACTCTACATTCTCGCAGCAGCGGCGCTTCTATGCGGCTGCTCGTCGCAAAAGGACGCGGCTCCTGCGTCTTCCCCCGTCATCTATGAGCTCAACACCCGGCAGTTCACCCCGGAGGGCACTTTCAAGGCAGCTTCGGCGCATCTCCAAAGGCTCAAGGACCAGGGCGTGGACGTCGTATGGGTGATGCCGCTCTATCCGATAGGGGAGAAGGAGCGCAAGGGCAGCCTCGGCTCCTATTACGCCATCCGCGACTACTGTGACGTCAATCCCGAGTTCGGCACTCTGGACGACTTTGACGATTTCGTGAAAGAAGCCCACAGGGCGGGCCTTAAGGTCATAATCGACTGGGTGGCCAACCACACCTCTCCGGACCACGCCTGGGTCACGGAAAAGCCTTCTGAGTGGTATGTCCGCGACGAGAATGGAAATACGATAGTCGAGTACGACTGGACTGACATCGCAAAGCTCAACTACGACTGCCCCGACGTGCGGAGCGAAATGCAGAAATGCATGGCGTTCTGGGTGGACAGGGGAGTGGACGGATTCCGCTGCGACGTGGCTTACCAGATCCCGCAGGATTTCTGGGCTGAAACCATTTCTTCGCTGCGCGACAAGGCTTCGAGGCCTCTTTTCTTCCTTGCCGAAGGCGAGGAAACCTGGCTGCACGACGCCGGGTTCGACGCCACCTACGCCTGGAAGCTGCATCACCTGATGAACGACATCGCTTCGGGCAAGGCTACGGCCGCCCGGATGCGCGAATACGTGGACTGGAATGCCGCCGAGTACGGCTCCCGCTTCCGCCTCGCCTTCACTTCCAACCACGACGAAAACTCCTGGTCCGGGACAGAGTTTGAGCGTATGGGCGGCGCCTGGAAGCAGATGACGGCGCTTTGCTTCACCCTTCCCTCGTCCCTTCCTCTCATCTATACCGCCCAGGAGGCGGGATACGACCACAGGTTCGCGTTTTTCGAGAAGGACCCTGTCCCCGCAGAGGTTTGGAACGACCCCGACAGGGCTTCGTTCGCGGATTTCTACCGCGACCTTGCCGCCCTGTATCATTCCCATCCCGCCCTGCACGATGCCGACGCCTCCTTCGAGTGGATTTCGGACAACGGGGCTTTCGCGGGGGATGACTGCATAGCGTTCCGCCGTCAGAAGGGTGACGACATCGTCCGCGTCTATGCGCATATGGCCTCGCCCTGGGAGTATGAAATAAAGCTCGGCAGCGAGCGCATCACCCGCGTGGAGCCGCCCTGCTGGTGGGTGGGTCTCAAGACCGACCTCCAACTGCTCGTCCAAGGCCCCGGGATCGGCTCCTGGAGCGCTTCCGTCGAGGGAGGGGAGGGCGTCAAGGTCACCGGCACGCACGCCGCCGACAGCCCCAACTATCTCTTCGTCGACGTCGCCGTGAGCCCTTCGGCCCGGGCCGGCACCTTCAATCTCGTGTTCGAAAAGGACGGCGAGACACTGACTTACCCTTACGAAATCCTTGCAAGACGCGAAGGCTCGGCGGAGAGAAAGGGCTTCGACTCGTCGGACCTCATCTACCTCATTATGCCGGACCGCTTCGCCAACGGCGACCCTTCCAACGATGACACCGTCTTCACCGCCGACCCCGCCGACCGCGGGCAGCTCCCCGGACGCCACGGCGGCGACATCCAGGGCATAATCGACCATCTGGACTACTTGCAGGACCTGGGCGTCACCGCCATCTGGAACACTCCGCTCCTGCTTGACAACGAGCCCGAGTCCTCCTACCACGGCTACGCCTGCGCCGACTATTACAACATCGACCCCCGCTTCGGCGGCAACGGGATGTACCGCTCCCTCGTGCAGAAATGCCACGCTCGCGGCATCAAGATGATAATGGACGTGGTGACGAACCACTGCGGCTCCGCGCACTGGTGGATGGCGGACCTGCCCTTCGAGGACTGGATCCATCAGTGGCCCGCCTATACGCACTCCAACTGCGACTTCGCGATGCCCAACGACATCTACGCTTCCGAGAAGGACAGATACAATATGCAGAGCGGCTGGTTCGACACTTCGATGCCGGACATGAACCTCGACAACCCCTATCTCCTGCAGTACTTCAAGCAGTACGCGGTGTGGTGGACCGAATGGGCGGACCTGGACGGCTTCCGCGTGGACACCTACCCCTACAACGAGAAGGAGCCGATGTCTCAATGGTGCGCCTCCGTGATGGAGGAATATCCCAACCTCAACATCGTCGGCGAGGTGTGGACCAACAACATCGCCCAGCTCGCTTACTGGCAGAAGGACGCCTTCAACCGCGACGGCTTCAACTCCAACCTTCCCGCGATAATGGACTTCCCGCTGCAGAGCGCGTTCTGCCAGGGGATAGGCGCCGACCGCGAGAGCTGGGACGATGGCCTGGGCAAGGTATATGACGCCGTGGCGAATTCGTTCTACTACGCCGACCCTCAGAATGTCCTGGTCTTCCCTTCCAACCACGACACCGCCCGTCTCGGGAACGTCGTGCAGCGCGACCCCGACCGCTGCAAGATGATACTCGCCTTGACCGCCACCATCCGCGGCATCCCGCAGATATTCTCCGGCGACGAGCAGATGTTCACGACCCAAGGGGGCTGGCACAAGGACGGCGCCCTGAGAGTCGATTTTCCGGGAGGCTGGGAAGGTGACGTCTTCGACCTTTTCACTCCTGAGGGCAGACAGGCGTGCGACGTCGATTTCGACGGGTCGTACATTCCCGCAGGCGTGCGCGCCGAGGTCTTCGACTACGCCCGCACCCTTTTCAACTGGCGAAAGACCGCTACGGCGGTGCACGACGGGCAGACCCTGCATTTCCTCAGGAGGGACAACACTTACGCGTTCTTCCGCTATACGGACGACTCCGCGGTGTATGTCTTCGCCAACAACAACCCCCGCCCCGTCACCGTCCCCTGGGCTGATTACCAGGAGTTTACGTCCACCCGTACGCTGGGCGTCGGGCGCGACGTCATCTCCGGGAGTCCGGTGGATTTCTCCGCTCCCGTCACGGTGGGGCCGAAGCAGACCCTGATAGTGGAGTTCTAGTCCTCCAGCGTCACGGCCATAAGGCCTGTCACCACGTCGTTGGAGAGCGTGGTGAGGGTCAGGCTCTGCAGCTCTTTGGACTTCTTAAGAGGCATCCTGAGTATCTGAGCGGCGCCGTCCGGTATGCCGCGGTCAGTGACTTTCACCGCGTCGAACAGCTGCAGGTCGTTCTCCGCCGCCGCGAGGAACCTGACGGACACGTCGCGCGAGGTCTCTCCGCTGGATAGCAGCACGCGGTAAGGGTGCAGCGGCGCGGTCCAGAATGCGTAGTCGTCGGTGTAGTAGTCCTGCTCGACGGAGCACCAGTTGATGGGGTTGAGAAGCCTCAGGGTGTCGGAAGTGCCGTCGGTGTATGTCACGGTCACGAGACCGTTGTCGATGCGGCTCTGCATATTGCAGGTGCTGCCCGCCATCAGGAGGTAAGCCGCCCTTGCGCGGCCCTCGAGCGGGACCGTCAAAGCGGAAGGATAATTGTCCCAAAGGGAAGTGTAGGCTATGTTGAGACCTTCGGCGGGGGAGAGGAACTGTACTCCGAGGCCCGTGTCGAAGATTCCGTCCTTCACCGCGGCGCGGAATCCGTCGTCCTCTATCTCGTGCATTTCCGTGGGGATGCACCATTCGCCCACGCCCTGCTTGGGAAGGGAGAGGGTGGTGTAAGGCGAACGCGGCGAGAGGTACTCGTTGCGGTAGATGTCGTCGACGTTGGAGTTGAACGCGGCGCTGATGTCCACCGGGGTCTTGGCCGTTCCCGGCCGAATGTCCGAGAGCCCCATCTCCTCCATATACCGGCGAGAGGAGACATTCGCCCTTGCAGGCTTCAATGACTTGTGCTTCAGGGGTTTCGCCATCTTGCGGCGGTCCACCCTTATGGTCTGGCGGCCGTCGGCGGTGCCCGTCACGTCGAGGTACGACCCGCCCTTGGAAACGGTCCGCACGACCACCGTGAGGTCCTGCGCGAAGTGCTGCTCGACCTCGTAGACATCGAAGTGTCCCTCGCGGCGGAAGGAGTAGGAGAGCATCGGGGTCTTGACCGAAGCCTGTTTCCAGGACGAAGGGAATGCCGGCTTTATGACGCACACGCCGTTCAGTGCGTCGGGAAGGATGCCGAAGAGCCCGTTCACGAGGGCCCTCGCGCTGATGCCGACGTTGTCCGCGAAGTCGCGGTACGCCTCGTTGCGGGACTTGTCGTAGTAACTGACCTGACCGAAGTTGCCGGGGCACTGGCCCAGGTACATTTCATCCAAGAGGTCCGCCTTCAGCAGACGGAATCCTTCCTCCCCGCGTCCCGCCTGCATATAGGCGAGCGCCATGTTGGTGACCTCTTCGTGGGCGACGTTGTTGGTGCTCCACACATAGGGCATCCAGTCGGAGGTGGAGATGGTCTCGAGCCCGCGGTCCTCCTTGGGGAGCTTGAGGCCCAGAGCCTTCACGGCATCCTTGTCATAGACGTAATCAACGGGGATGTGCGGGATGTCGCGGTCCACGTATTCGGTGGCGAGCCACGCCTGCTCCGGGGTGCAGGCTTCGCAGTCGACGGGAGTGTAGATGCTCCAGACAGCGGCGTCGCGGTGGATCCTCTTAAGGCCCATAAAGTCCTGGAACTCAGCCCAATGTCCTTCGTCCTCGAGCCAAAGTCTTTCATTCATCGCCTCCAGGATCGCTTCGGCTTCCTCGCGGTACGGGGTCGGGTCCTCGCCGATTATTTCCGCGATGCGGGCGGTCAGCAGGTTGCCCCGGTAGTTGTAGGCGCTGGAGTGGGTCGCCGCGCCGGAGTTGTAGTAGAGCGCGTCGCTCGCCCAGATGCAGCAGTAGCCGTCGTAGAGATGGTCAGAGTCGGGGTCGAAGTTGCGCTTCTCCCACTCGTGGTGCAGCACCAGATAGGGCCAGATGTATCTCAGGAACTCGGGGTCGGCGTCGTAGCCCACGTGGGTGAGCAGTTCGTCGATGAGGTTGAGGTTCATGTCGTAGTGGTTCATCACGTCGTTGCGGCCCGGCAGCTTGCAGATGTAGCCGTTGGAATACATCGGCGTGCCCCATTTCTTCTCAGCGCGGCAGAGGTTGAGGAGCGAGTCCTGCTGCGGATGCTCGTAGATGGGCGGGACGTCCGTCACCATACTCGCCAGATACTGCTTGAAATGCTCCCGCGCGCGGTCGGTCCAGCCGGTGGCGTCGCCCGCGTAGGCGCCTCTCCAGCCCGCGAGGGGGGTCCTCCAGCCGATGGCTCCGTGCAGGAACGTGTGCGTCACGTCGTCCCAGATGCCTTCGGTTGCGGCAGTGAGGCTCGCCCCGATGGTGTTGATGAAGGGGTCCGGGGTGTCGAAGACTATCCTGTCGGCGAGCTCGGTCTGAGCCGCGGCTTCGCGCGCGAATGCGGTTTCTCCTTCGCTCCCCATCCATTCCACCTCCCCGGGGTGATGGTAAAAGCAGTAGGCGACGCCGTCGAGGGTCCGCTCAAGGGTCTCGCCGGGATCGTCCGGGGAAGCCTCGAACTTGTCTCTGGAGTCGATGCCGAGGTCGCCCGTGCGCTGCATCCTGGTGTCGGCGATGCGCCTGCGGGTGACGCTGATGGACGGCGCCGAGGCGAAGGATTCCGTCTCGATCTTCCACACGGCCCCTTCCTCGAAGAACGACGCCATCGCGGTCATCTTGATCCTGCCCCCTCCCCAAGCGGGGTCGGAGAGCTCGTACTCCCTCTTGCCTCCCTGGTAGCGTGCGATGCAGACGGCGGTGGAGTCGAGCGGCAGTCCGTCCAGGGCGAAGGCGAAGTTGAAGCTCCGCTCCTTGTCATAGACGGCGAATACGGGCCTGTCGGAAGTCTCCAGGCGGAAGAGGGTGCCGGTGCCGTAAAGGGCGCGGGTGTAGCGGCCGTCGCCGTTGTAGCAGACTATGTCCCTGCCGTCGGGGAAATAATGCATCGTGCGCACTTCGGCCTTGCTTTTGGCTCGCTGTGAAGGAGCCCCGGCCGCGACCGAGTGTACGCTTCCTGCGAGAGCCAGCGCCGCCGCGATGATGGTTGTGAGGATGTGTTTCATAACGAATGTGGCTGATATCGCAAAGATACGCAGAATTTTTGCGAAACGAATGGCCCCGCCCCCGGTACTGCGGCCGGTGGAGCGGTTATGACATTCATCTTCCACGGCGATGTGCCTCCCAGGGCCCTGGAAGGGGTCCTTGTGTGGCAAGTGGGGCCCGATCGGCCCCATCTTCCACACCCCGGCAAAAAAAGATGCCCTGCAGGCCCCTGAAAGGCCGATTTTCAAAATGACCTGTGGAAGATGAATGTCATAATGATGCTTGCGGCCTCAGTCCGGGCCATTGTTCGACGCACCGGCAGTGTCTTACTTTTTTTTGAGACAAATTGCCTGAGTGATAATAATTTTATATTTTTGCAACGATGGAGATGGACAGAGTCAAATATTGGTCTGATTTGTCAGATTATGATTTGGAAACAGCCGAAGCCATGTTTCAGACCAAGCGGTGGCTGTATGTCGGTTTTATGTGCCATCAGACGATAGAGAAAATATTCAAGGCGTATTGGTGCAGCAAGAAGGCGGATGAGCCAAGCCCGATGTCTCACAATCTTATCAATATCGCTCAGAGCTGCGGGTTGAACGCATTGATGTCAGAGGAGCAGAAAC
>R15__coassemble_525_pt1 | contig 31331 bp, 28 predicted proteins | sample R15__metabat2_low_PE_040 | metagenome-assembled genome bin R15
TCGAGACGACGCTCGCGGTTCTCTGTTCAAGGCACGATTCAAGTGTCTTGTGCTTATCTTTCATTATTATATAGGGGCGTAGCTCAGTTGGTTAGAGCGCCACACTGATAATGTGGAGGTCCGCGGTTCAACTCCGCGCGTCCCTACTTTTTTGGGGGTATAGCTCAGTTGGTAGAGCACCTGCTTTGCAAGCAGGGGGTCAGGAGTTCGAATCTCCTTATCTCCACCGCCATCAAGCGAGAGTCGTCAGACGAAGTCTGGCGACTTTTTTTTGTGCCAGTCCGACGGAAACCGCTGGTGTGTCTTGATCATGTCGTTGTCGATTGGTTGCAGATACAAATATAGTCAGAAAATGTTATATTTGTAATCGATAACCGATCACACGTAAACACAACGCCACATGAAAAAAACTTTTATCATTCTTGCGACTTTTCTTGTCTGTGCAGCTTCAATCCTTCAGGCGCAGCCACCCCGCAGGGGAGGCAGGATGGCCTACGGCATACACGACATCGACTCCCTCAGGTGGAGGGACAACTGCATCCTGGCGGATGACGCCACCGGGACGTATTATTTCGTGGGTCCCGCAGGCCGCAGCGTGATGAGCTACAAGAGCCGGGACCTCAAGCATTGGGAGGGACCGACCATCATCTACACAGCTCCCGACGACGTCTGGGGAGACATCCCCATAAACAGCATCTGGGCTCCCGAGCTGCACAAATACAACGGCAAGTACTATATCTTCTGCACCTTTGACACCAGTGAGAAATTCGGCGAGCAGTGGCGCAACTGGCATTCCGCCGGACGCGTGAGGAGAGGCTCCCAGATTCTCGTTTCCGACTCGCCGGAGGGACCTTTCACAGCATTCGCCCAGCATTCAACGATGCCCGTGGACATGATGACCATAGACGGCACCCTCTGGGTGGAGGACGGCGTCCCATATATGGTGTACTGCCACGAGTGGGTGCAGGTCACTGACGGCGCCGTGGGCTATGTCCCGCTCAAGCCGGACCTCTCCGACATCGACGGCGTCCCTCACAACCTCTTCCGCGCCAGCTATGTCAACAGCACCTGGGGCGCTCCCATTGCCCCCGAAGGCAGCGGCTATGTCACCGACGGACCGTATCTTTACAAGAGCAAGGTCTCGGACAAGCTCTATATGTGCTGGACCACCAACAATTCCACGGGCCTCGCCATCTCTGACTCCGGAAAGATTGCCGGCCCCTGGCGTCAGCAGGCCGAGCCTCTCATCACAAACGCCGGCCACGCGATGATATGCACTTCCTTCGAAGGACAGCTCCTTCTGGTGCTCCACGCCCCTTATTGGGGGGACACCCACCCCAGGATTTACGATCTCGAAGACACCGGCGAGACGCTCCGGATTGTCAAGGAGCACGGTAAATGATAAGAAAAGTTTATAAGTTCGGCGGAGCTTCCGTCAAGGACGCACCTGCCGTCAGAAACCTCTGCGACATAGTGCTCGCCCACAAGGACGAGGACATCCTTCTGGTGGTGTCCGCGATGGGCAAGACGACCAATATGCTCGAGGCGGCGCTCTCCGCGTTCAGGACTTCCCCGGCTCTGCCGGGAAGGGAGGCGCTCGCTCCGCTCGCGGAATACCACGGCCGCATAATGGACGATCTGTTCGGCTCCGACAGGACCCTTCCCGTATACAGGCACGTCCACGACTGGTTCGAGGACCTGTACGGGAGCCTGTGCCGCACCGACCTCGACTATGACTGCCAGTATGACCGGACCGTGAGCTACGGAGAGCTCATCTCCACCACGATTGTGCGGGAGTATCTCCGTTTCCGCGACATCCCCGCGCGCTGGGTTGACGCCCGCAAGCACATCATCACCGACGCCCGCTTCCGCTCGGCAAATGTCGACTGGGAGCAGACGCGGCTGCGCATCGCCCGTCTCGGGAGCGAGCACCGCACCGGATGCGTCACGGTGGTGCAGGGATTCATCGGGGGGACCTGCGACGGCGGCGTTCCCACCACCCTCGGGCGCGAGGGGTCGGACTACACCGCCGCGATCTTCGCCTCGTGCCTCGACGCGGAGGAGGTCACCATCTGGAAGGACGTCGAGGGCCTGCTGAACGCAGACCCCAAGCGCTTCTCCGGGACCGTCAAGATCCCGCACATCTCGTATTCCGAAGCCATCGAGCTGGCGTTCTACGGCGCCTCCATCATTCATCCCAAGACCATCAAGCCGCTGCAGAACAAAGGCATAACCCTCAATGTCAGGTCTTTCCTGCATCCTGAGACGCCTCCCACCGTCATTGACGCCGAGGACGGAGACGCGGCGGGCGAAGTGCCTTCGTATATCGTGAAGGACTCTCAAACGCTCGCGTCATTCTCGCCCCGCGACTATTCGTTCATGAACGAACACAACCTCCAGACGCTCTTCTCGGCGTTCGACCGATTCCACATACACGCAAATATGGTGCAGACCTCCGCCCTGATGCTCTCCATCTGCTTCGACCACGACGAGGCGGCTCTCTCCGCCCTGCTCGCAAGCGTCGGCGCTCAGTTCAGCGTCAAGTACAACACCGGCCTGCAGCTCTTCACCATCCGTCATTACTCTCATCCCGATCCGGTCGAGGAGGGCTTCCTCGCAGGCAGGGACATAATAGTCAAGCAGAGCAGCCGCAGCACTCTGCAGTATGTTTTGAAATAGACACGGCAAATGAAACTTCTGCTCCTTTTCACCGCGCTTCTCGCCGGCGCATTCACCCCTTCCACCTATCATATTTCCAAAAATGCCTCTCCGGTCTCGCAGATGGCGCTCGAGATGATGCGCTCCGACATCGAGTCAGTCACCGACCGCCAGCCCGCGCCTTCCGTCGCATCCAAGGCGGACGTGCGCATCGTCCAGTACGACGTGGACCGCAGGAACCTCTCGTCCCTCGGTGTGCCTAAGGACATCGCGGACTCCCTTGGACGGGTGAAGGAGGCGTTTTACCTCGCTCTTGACGGCGGAAAGATGCTGATCGTCGGGTCCGACGCGCGCGGCACCGCCTACGGCATCCTCGAGCTTTCGAGACTCGCGGGGGTGTCGCCGTGGGTTTGGTGGGGGGATTCGCGCCCTCAGAAGCGTCAGTCTCTCGACATCCCGGACGGGTACAGCACCTTCCAGCATCCGTCGGTGGAGTACAGGGGATTCTTTCTCAATGACGAGGACTGGGCGTTCCGTCCCTGGAGCGCGCAGACATTCTCCGCGCAGGAGGACAAGTTGACCATCAGCGCCGACACTTACCGCGAGATGTTCCGCCTGCTGCTGCGTCTGAGGGCCAACACCATCTGGCCGGGAATGCACAACGGCACGACCGCGTTCTTCCAGATACCCGGGGCCAAGGAGGCGGCGGACAGCTTCGGCATCTGCATCGGCACTTCGCACTGCGAGCCTCTGCTGCGAAACAACGTCGGCGAGTGGGACGCCTCTGAGAGGGGCGCGTACAACTTCCTGTCCAACAGACAGGGGGTGCTGGACTACTGGACGGAGCGCCTGCAGGAGGTCGATGCGGACAATCTCTTCACCGTCGGCATGCGCGGCATCCACGACGGCTCGATGGAGGGCCTGTCCGGCGCTTCTCTCGACGAGAAGACAGCGGCGCTGCAGGAGGTGATAGGGGAGCAGCGCAAGCTCCTCGGCAAGTACGTCTGCAAGGACGTGACGAAGGTCCCGCAGATGTTCATGCCCTACAAGGAGGTGCTGGAGATAATGGAGAACGGCCTGGAGGTCCCTGACGACGTGACCATCGTGTGGTGCGACGACAACTACGGCTATATGACCCGCCTGTCCGACGCGGAGCAGCAGAAGCGAAGCGGCGGCGCCGGGGTGTACTACCATCTGTCCTATGCCGGGCGTCCTCACGACTATCTCTGGCTCACCACCACCCAGCCGGGCCTCATCTATCATGAGATGATGGAGGCTTACAACCACAATGTCCGCAAGCTCTGGATAGCGAATGTCAACGACCCCAAGAAGGCGGCCTATGATCTGGAGTTTTTCCTTGACCTTGCGTGGGACGTCAGGAGCATCTCCCCGGGGACGATAAATTCTCATCTTGAGAAGTGGCTCTGCCGCGAATACGGCGATGCCGCAGGGGAGGCGCTCGCAGCCCCGATGGCGGAGTTCTATAGGTTATGCTCGGCGAGAAAGCCCGAATTCATGGGCTGGAGCCAGGTAGAGCTTGACAAGGCGAGGTATCCGAAGGGATTCTCGTCCGTGACGGATACGGAGTTCAGTTTCAGCGAGTTCGGCGATGAGGCTCAAAGGCATATCGACTCGTTCCGAGCGGTCAGGGAGGCTGTCGGGCAGGCTCGCGCGCTCGTACCGGAGAGGAGCCGGGACGCCTATTTCGCGACAATCGAGTATCCGGTAGGCGCCACCACGTCGATGATGGAGAAGATGCTCTACGCCCAGAAGGCGCGTCAGAACACCCGGACGATGTACGATCCTCTGGTATGGAAGATAGACACTCTCCAACTCACTGCCACGGCGATGAGCCTCAAGGCGTACTACGACATAAAGGAGCTCACGCGGGCTTACAACGAGGACCTTGCCGGGGGCAAGTGGTATCGGGCGATGAACTTCGCCCCTCGAAATCTCTACGCCTTCTGGGCTCCGACCCTGCCTATGGTGCTGAACGACAGTGAGATAGAAAAGTGGAGCTCGATGGCGTCCGATTGGGCCGCGGAGCCCCTTTCCTCGAGCGGAGAGGATTATCTCGCGCTCAACGCTTCTTCATTCTCTTCATCCTCCGTCCCCGTGACGCCGGTGCAGAACCTTGGTCACAGCGCCTTCGCCGTGCCCGTGCCGAAAGGGGAGTCGCTCTCCTACGAGTTCGCGAGCCCCCGCTCCGGAGAGGCGGTGATAAGGGTGGCGGTGCTGCCGACCCAGGCCAATGACAGGGGCGACATTCGCTTCAGCGTGAGCGTTGACGGGGGAGAAGTGCAGACGTTTTCCATAAAGGAGCCGTACCGCAGCGACCGTTGGAAGGAGAACGTGATGCGCGGCCAGAGAGTGGTGGACGTCCCTGTGAGGATATCGGAAGGAAGCCATACGCTTCGTCTGACGGCGGAGGACGACCACATAATCTTCGACCAGTGGATGCTTGACTTCAAGCCGGGAAGGAAGTTCTATATCTTCCCGCTCTAGTCGAGGGCGTCCTCGTCCGTGTCCTCCTGAAGGAGCATATAATATCCGAACCTGTCCGTGAGGTGCTTGGAGACGAGCCCCTCCTGACGGTACAGCGCCAGGTTGTAGACAGGATTGTTCGTCACGACGCGTGAGGAAGGGTTCGCCCTGTACAGGGTGTCGGAGGGCGCGCTCTCGGGATACAGGCGCAGCATTTTAGCCGCGGTCGCCGCGTTGCGTGGACTCCGGCGGAGCACTTCGGCGTATTTTCGCGCGAGAGTGATGTCACCCTTCTCGATATTGTACTTTATCATCTGGTAGAGGGACACGTGGCTCAGCGTGTGCGGCCTGTGGCAGGAGAACTGGAATATGTGGTGCAGAGCCTCGTTCGGGCTCCCGAGGCACTCGCTCAGGAGGCTGTTGTAGAAACTTCCTACCTGAGAGTTCTCCCCTTCGAAATCAAAATCCTCTGCCCTGTTTATCGGATACAGGCGCATTTCCTCCAGGAGCGCGCCCTTCTCTCCCAGCGCCAGAGCGGCGAAGGGGATGAGGCGGGGGTCCTGAAGGGAGTTGTCCACGGTCGCTGTCCGCAGCACGGCGTCCCAGCGGTGGTGACGGGCGTCTATCTGGACGGCGGCGAGTCTCTCTTCTTTACGTATCTGTCTGTCAGTCAGAAGGAAAGCGCAGGTGGCGGCAAGTATCACCGCGACCGCCGCGACTTCGGGCAGCTTGACCTCTGCCGCCTCGCGGTCTTTGAGAAGCCGGGACAGCAGCGCTGCAATAATGCAGCCGAGCGCGATGCCGGTGACGAGGGTGTTGTCTTCCGCGTGGGCGGACAGCCACCAGGCGGCGCAGGCGCAAGCAAGCGAGACGACGCGGTGGAACGGCAGTCCGCAACGCCTCAGCACTGCGTCGAGACAGAGGTAGATGCAGGTGATGAGGGCGGCGCAGATCAGCTCTCCCGCAAAGGGAATGTCATAAAACTGCGTCAGGAACGACGCCAGCAGGTGCGTTATCGGCAGGGGCGCCGAGAAAGTCTCCCGGAAGTAGTCGGGGGTCAGAAGGAAAAGTCCCAGGTTGGCCTGAAGGTCAAGGGTGCGGCTTTGTGCGAGGAAACTCACCAGGGTGACGGCCGCAAAGAGGATGGTGTGTATCAGGATGTCGGACTTTTTCATTTTTCAAACAGTTTTGATACGCTCTTCTGAGCGGAAGGAACCTCGGCGCTGACAAATTCCGGAAGGTTGTAGGACTTGAGCCTGAGGGAGTTGTGCTTGGGATCACGCTGTGGGAGAAGGAACGGTTTGGAGAAGCGCCCGTCCCCGTCGTAATGCGCCAGGAAGAGGCGGGTGTAGCGTCCGTCCAGCCGGCGGCTGCTGAAAATCACCCATTTGCCGTTGCTGCTCCAGGAGTGGTAACTCTCGGTGTCGGGGCTGTTGAGCTCGTCCACGGCGCGTGCTTCCCCGCTCGAGAGGTCAAGCATCCAAAGGTCAGCCTCCGGATGCCAGATGGGGAAGGTCCCGAAGTCGGAGCGGGTGAAAAGTATCCTCGAGTCCCTGACTCTCGGGAATGACGCCGAAGCGCTGTCGCACGCCCAGATCTCCCTGGGTTCTCCAATGAACTCCCCGTCCTCGAAGTCCATCGCCATCAGGGCGTAATGCACGTCGGCGCGGGACCTGACAATGTCCCCTGGATTCCCGGCCGCGCAGTAGTAAAGCGTCTTTCCGTCTTCCGACCAGGCGGGGAAGGTCTCCAGCACGTCGGCTCCGCTTAGGGCGGGGATAACTGATATCGAGTCTGTCTCCAGGTCCATCAAGATGATGTCGGAGGCGGTGTCATATACCTCAATGGGCTGACGGTCCGTGATGGAGAAGCACTGGTGCGTGGTGTTTGAAGAGAATGTGACGAACCTTCCTCCGGGGTGCCAGGCGGGATAAGTGCCCTGCTTGAGGGGACCCACGGTGGCGAGATTGAGTATGCGAGCCTTCCCGCCGGAGACAAACACGGTGCCGCCCCCTGCGCCTCTGGCGTGGAAGAGCAGGTCCTGCGGGTCGGCAGGATTGAAGGTGTGGCAGTTGATGCAGCCCTGCGAAGTGGCGCGGTTGTTTACAAGAGTCTTTTCTCTGTATGAGGAAAGGTCTCTGAGACAGATGCTTATGTCGTGCCAGCTCTCGTATCCCGGCTCTATCAGGCGGTAAGCAATGAAGGGGTCGGTTTCGTCTTGCGAAATGTAGATGGGGAAGGGCTTGTAACTTACAGCCTTGCGGTCTCCCTTGCGCCAGGACTTCACGCTCACCCACTGCACGGAGTCGCGCTTCTCCCTTTTGACGGCACAGCGGCTGCCGTCTGCCATCTCAAATTTCAGCTCCGCCATCCCTTCGGGCACCGTCACTCCGACGTAGTCGGGAAATATCTGCGGGTATGCGTCCACCTGCGTCACAGCGGAAGGCCCGCTGCAGGAAACCGCGGCCGCGCTGAGCAACGCAGAAACTGAAAGAAGAGTTTTTCTAATAATCGTCATAATCGGTCAATAAGACTGCAAAATAGAAAAAAAAGAGAAAATACGCCCCAAAAACTTATCTTTTTTAATTCCTCCCTCAGTAAAGGACACTACCTTGGCGAAAAGATTTCGTTATGCTCGTCAATGTAACTGGGGCGAAGTGCGTCGGCATAGACGCCGTGCCCGTCACCGTGGAAGTCGATATCGTGCCGGGGATAGGCATACATCTCGTGGGCCTCGCGGACACAGCCGTGAAAGAGAGCCTTCTGAGGACCATCACGGCACTGCAGAGCCTTGGATTCAACATTCCCGGGCGCAAAATAGTCATCAACCTCGCTCCGGCGGACCTTCACAAAAACGGGAGCGGCTATGACCTGCCCATCGCCGTCGGCATCATCGCCGCTTCGGGGCAGGCAGAATTCCCCGACCTCGGGTCCTGTCTCGTGATGGGGGAGCTGGGTCTGGACGGCGCCGTCAGGGACATTTCCGGAGCGCTCCCGTTCGTGGATATGGCGCGCTCAAAGGGACTGGCCTGTTGCGTGCTGCCGCTTCATTCGGCCCTTGAAGCCGTGGAGTTTGACGATATCGACGTTTATGGCGTCGAGTCGCTCCCGGACGTGGTGCAGCTGCTCTCGCACAGGGAAGACTGCCGACATCTGCTCGTACGCAACACCCGCGCCTGGGCGAAGGAGCAGCGCTCGCGCAGGCACAGCCGCTCCGGGGAGGAGCAGGTGATGGATTTCGCCGACATCATCGGGCAGGAAGGCGCCAAACGCGGGGTGGAAATCGCCGCCGCCGGGGGGCATAACCTCGTAATGATGGGACCTCCGGGGAGCGGCAAGTCTTCGCTTGCGAAGGCGATGTCCGGGATACTCCCTCCTATGACCCACGACGAGTCTGTGGTGACGAGCAAAATATATTCTGTCGCGGGAAAGAGCGGCGCCGCGACGGGTCTCATAAGGGTCAGGCCTTTCCGTACGCCGCATTACAGCGCGTCGCTGGCGGCGATAATCGGCGGCGGCGCGGGGGACAACATAATCCCCGGGGAGATAACCCTGGCTCACGGAGGAGTGCTGTTCCTGGACGAGTTCAACCAGATGCCGCGCTCCGTGATAGAGGCGCTCCGGGGGCCTCTCGAGGACCGCAAGGTAACGGTGTCGCGCCTCAAGTCCAAGGTCGAGTATCCCGCATCATTCATGCTCGTGGCGGCCTCGAACCCCTGTCCCTGCGGCTATTACGGCGAGGGCGACAGGTGCACCTGCACCCCTTCGCAGCGCATCGCCTACCTTTCCAAGCTTTCGGGGCCTATCCTGGACCGCATAGACATACACCTGTGGCTCCATCCGCTCGCGTCGCAGAGTATGCTGTCCTCGCGTCGCGGCGAGAGCAGCGCCGTCGTGGCAGAGAGGGTGCTGAAGGCTCGCATCGCACAGAAGCACCGGTTCGCGACGGAGAGCATCCACACCAACGCGGAGATGACGAACAAGCAGATCGAGAAGTATTGTCCCCTGTCGGACGCCTGCAAGCAGACGCTGGAGAAGATAATGGACAGGATGCAGTTGTCGATGAGGGCTTTCTACAGGATCATTCGTGTCGCGAGGACCATCGCGGACATAGACGGAGAGGATGACATAAAGCCGGGACACATAGTGGAGGCTGCGGGATTCCGCTTCCTTGACAGACAAAATCTGGGCGTCCAATGAGAAGCATCCGGCCATTCATCTTGCTCGGCGGGGCACTTGCGCTCCTGTCTCCGACCGGCTGTCTTTCCGGAGAGGAAGATGACTGTACCGTCGCCCACAAGTCCCGTCTGGAGGCTTTCTCGAGCATTTCAAGCGGCCGAGGCCGCGCCGGAGAGGATTCGTCGGATGTCAGGCGGTCCGCCCAGGCTGACACGCTGGTGTATGTCTGCGGAGTGGAGTTCGATGACGGCTATGACTGGCGTCACGACTCCACTTATGGGGCGGCCTCGGGACGTCTCGTGCTGTTCTGCGAGGGCGTGAGGACCCTTGAAGTGCCTGCCGGGGCGGGACAGACGTTCAGCCTCGATCCGGACATGCACATCCTTTCGGACGGCCATCTTTATTCAGAGGGGTGCACCTCCTCTTCGACGGTCATAGGCCGTGACGGCGAGATCCTTTTCAGTTATGAAGGGCGCGAGAGCTTGCGCGGTCTGCTGGTGGAAGGGGATGACGTATATACGCTGGGGCAGTCCCGTACGGGGCAGGGGTTTTCCCTGCGAAAGAATGGAGAACTCGTTTTCAGCCGTGAGGACGGGACGGTGTGCGGAGGATTGTTCGACAGCCCGGAATATCCCACCGGGGCCCTGTACCGGGACTCCGGACATCTGTATTTCGCCTATTCGCGAGGACTTACGTCGTCCGGCTCCGGCAAGGCGTGGTTCGTCTATGAGGACGGGCGGGAGACGCAGATACTCTCGGACCTTGACAGCACGGTATCTTACGACATAAGGATAAGGTCAGGCGAAGTGTCTGTGCGTAAAGTCACGCCCACAGTGATGAACGAATACATCTACTCCAGCGAGGAAGGGTTTGCGCATCTGCTGGTGTTCGGCGACGGTACGTTCTCGCTGTATTCTCCCAGGGCCATCATCCCGCGCAGGTTTATGCAGACATATTACGTCTTTTCCTGGAGGGTGGTCTGTCTTTGCGGGCGTTGCTGCCATATGACCGTCACGCCGTCGGGCGAGGACAGCGTGCCGTACCTTTGGAAGGACGGCGAAGGCGCAGAAATCCCGATTAACGGCTTTATGACGGCGGTCGAAGTGGTCCTGACCGGGAAAGAGTGAGGGAAATCCTTTGATATCCGTGGAATAATTGTTTCTTTTGCAGTGTAATTCAGACCTGAAAAGAAAATGAAGCACGAGATAGTCATTCCTTCGCTTTCGCAGATAGATGCGGCGGCCGGGAGATTCCTTGGCGAGGTGGGCGCCGCCCGTCTCATCGCTTTCTATGCCCCTATGGGGGCCGGCAAGACCACGTTCATCACCGCCCTCTGCCGCGCGCTGGGAGTGGAGCAGGATGCAGTGAGCTCCCCGACATTCTCCATCGTCAACGAATACATCACTTCGGCCGGGGAGAGTATGTTCCACTTTGACTTTTACCGCCTGAAAAACACGGCGGAGGCTCTTGACATCGGTTTTTATGACTATGTCGACAGCGGCTCGCTGTGCGTTATGGAATGGCCGGAGAATATCGAGGACATCATCCCCGAGGAGACGCTGAAAATAAAAATAGCCGTCGGCGGGGACGGCTGCAGGACTCTTTCGTGGGAGGACCCTCTATAGGTTGAATCTCAAGCCCACTTCGAAGTTGAGCATAAAGGGCTTCTGCGTCCTGACGCTTGTCGGCTGGTTGCAGTCGAAATAGTATCTGGCGCTGGGGTCGACGTACAGTCCCAAATAATCGTTGAGCGCAAACTCAAGACCCAGTCCGAGTGCCGAGGACCACTGCAGTCCGCCCACGCTCTCCTTGTAATGGATGTCGCCCGAGCCGTTCTGGATGCGGTAGCTGTTTACAAGACCTTTCTCCACGCTGCCGCCTCCCCATACGTAGAACTTGAGGTTGCGGTTTGTCACTATGCTGTAGTAGAGGTTGAGAGGTACGCCGATATAGTGGATTTCGTTGTTTATCTCGGAGTTGACGCTCCTGGTGACAAGTCCCGCGTCATCCACTTCGGTGTATATGCCCGTGAACGACCTGGAAAGGAGCGACCAGTCGATGCCGGTGCCGACTGACAGGCGGGGGCTTAGCTCAAATCTGGCGCCGACGCCCAGGGTCAGAGGTATGCCGTATGTGGACACGCTCTTTTCCTGGATGCCCGTGCTGGCCTTTGACACGGCGGTGGGAGCCTTCATCTGTCTGGCGGAGCCGGTGATGTCATTGTTCATCGCGTTGCCGGAGACGGAGAAGGATCTGCCGGGAGTCCAGGAGCTTTCCTCATCCTCCAGTCCGGCGAAGGGATCCGTCCAGGGCTCTTCGCTCACCTTTACGTCGGAGACCTTGTTCATCGTGAAATCCTCCTCAGGTGCGATTTCGGAAGGTACTGTCTCTCCGGAGGCCTCCGATGAAGGCACGTCAATCTCCGCCCGGGCGAAGGCGCCGCTGTGGCGGGACGAGGCGATCTGCTCCTCGATGCTGGGGACTTCCTCCTGAAGGGCCTCGTCCTGGGGAGCGGCCTGTTCCACGACGGTCTGCGCCATCACAGGCTGCAGGTCGGAGGGACCCTGAGACACGTCGGTACGGGTCATCACGAAGATGCCGGACAGTACGGCGGCGACGGCGGCGACGCCCGCGGCGGCGCGCCTCCACCTCAGGGCCACCACCTTGCGGCGGTCCCTGCGGTCGAGCTCGGAGGACAATGACCCCCAGACGCCCGAAGGAACTTCCTCCTGCGCGTCCTGAAGCATTGACCTCAACTCGAGGTCGAAATCCGTGTAACTGTCGTTTCGCATCTTCTGTTACGTTATCTGTTCTTTATCTGTTTCTGCAACATTACTCTCGCCCGCTGCAACTGGGACCTGGAGGTCGCCTCCGTGATGCCCAGCTCCTCGCTGATCTCCTTGTGCGTGTATCCTTCTATCACAAACATGTTGAAAACGGTCCTGAATCCTGTCGGAAGGGCGGAAATCAGTCTCATCAGCTCCTTGTACGTGATGTCCTGCAGGGCGGAAGGGGAGCCGCTGGAAACATCCCGGGCGGAGTCCAGCTCCTCGCTCTGCTTGAGGGCGTCGCTCTTGCGTAGAGTCATAAGTGCAGTGTTGACAAAGATCTTCCGGGCCCACCCTTCAAAGGATCCTTCCCCCGAATAGGTGTCCAGCTTGGAGAAAAGAGTGAGAAATCCTTCCTGCAGCACGTCCTGTGCAGACTCCCTGTCCGACATATATCTCAGACAGACTGCGAACATCTTGGGCGCGAGCGCTTCGTAAAGTTTCTTCTGCGCTGAACGGTCATTTTGCCGGCATAAGGCGATGATATGCTGCTCGTCCTGACTCGTCACTTCTTTCTTCTCAGGCTGTTTTTGGTCCTGTATCCGTGTGTTAAGATGCGATTTGTCTCCAAAATGTTGCATAACACACCGATTTTTTTTCAAATCAGGTACGAAAATAGTTAAAATATCACAAAACATATATGGAATGAAACCAAGAAATGTAGTATTTTTGTGACTATGAAACGCATTCTTATCGTCATTCTGCTTTCTGCGGGACTTCTCTTCTGCGCCCGGCCTTCCCTCGCCCAGACGCCGCAGCGCGGCGAAAGCACCCTCGAAGCTCTTTTCGTCGATGCCGTCCAGCTTTATGAGGACGAGGCTTACAGTGCGGCAAAGGACAGATTTTCGATAATCACGGAGGCCGACCCGGACAATGACGCGGCCTACTATTATATGGGTCTGTGCGACTATTATCTTGAAAATGTCAAGGATGCCGAGGCGGCTTTCAAGGAGGCCGTCCGGCTCGATCCTTCCAATTACTGGTACCGGGACCGCCTGGCCGTCCTGTATTCGCTCAGCGGGAAGGATGCCCTTGCGATTTCGATATACGAGTCCCTTTTGGAGGATTACCCCAAAAAGACCGACATTCTCTACAATCTCGTCAATCTCTATGCCCAGAGCGGGCAGATGGACAAGGTGCTCGGGACCCTCGACAGCATCGAGGCGATAACGGGCAAGGACGAGACCACGACTCTGGCGCGATACGACGTCCTGATGCGCCAGGACAAGGCCGACGAGGCGTTCAAGGCTCTGGAAGCGTTCAACGAGGATTATTCTTCCCCTCAGATACTCTCGATGATGGGGGACGCCTGCGTCACGGCTGACCGAGACTCGCTGGCGTTGTCTTATTATGAAGAAGCCCTTTCGCTTGACTCCGAATATGCACCCGCGATGATAGGAAGGAGCGAAGTCTTCCGCCTGGACCGCAGGTATGACGAGTATTTTGCCGCGATGCATCCCTTCACCCTGTCCGGGAGTGTCCCCTCGCAGATGAAAAGCCAGTATCTGTCCTCCCTGACGGACCATCTGGACGCCAGGTTCGCGCAGAATTACCGGCCGCAGCTGGATTCTCTTTTCGAGGAGGCTGTCCTCGTTCACCCTTCTGATTCTTCCATCCTGCTTGCCGCAGGGTCCTATTTCTTCCGCTCTGACCGTCGGGACAGGGCCGGCGAGCTCTTCAAGTCAAATATGACGCAGCATCCGGACAGCTTTTCCGCCGCGGCGACCTATGTCCAGTCCTTGAGCTACGGCGAGGACTGGGAGGCTCTCGCCGAGGCGTCCGAGGAGGCATTCGCGCTGTTCCCGGACGAGCCGGGATTCCTTGACATGAAGGTGCTGGCGCATTATAACCTCTCGCGCTACGAGGACGTGCTCCGGGACTGCCGCAGGGAGCTGGAGCTGTTCCCCCGCGACAGCTCGGTGGTCCTGCAGGCTTATTCGACCATCGGCGATGTGTATCATCTCATTGGCGACACAAAGCAGGCGTTCAAGGCTTACGACCGCGCGCTCAAACTTAACCCCACCTACGCCCCGGTGCTCAACAACTACGCATATTATCTGTCCCTTACGGGCAAAAAGCTCAAGAAGGCCTATTCGATGAGCGCCGTCACGGTGGAGCAGGAGCCCGACAACCCTACATATCTGGACACCTTCGCCTGGATCCTGCACCTGCAGGGCAAGGACCTCGAGGCCAAGTCCTTCTTCAAGCACGCGATGCTCTACGGGGGGAAGGAAAGCGCCACCATCCTGGAGCACTATGCCGAAGTCCTGAGCGTCCTCGGCGATGACAGTCTCGCCAAGGTCTATCGTGACATGGCCGCCAAACTTCCCGCCGAATGACGCCCTTCCGCCGCATTTCCCGTCTGCTTGCCGCCGCCGCGCTGTCGCTGCTGACGGTAGCGGTCGCATTCGCCCAGGACACTTCCAGGCAGACTTCGCGCAAGGAGCGGCTCGAAAAGGAGATCGCCATCCTTGACGGGGAGATACGCGCGAACGCCAAGCGGTCGTCCTCCGCCCTTAACACCCTCACGCTCGTGCAGCGCAAGATCGAGCTCCGCCGCGGTCTGATTGAGGAGGGAGAGGCGCAGATAGCTTCCATCGAGAAGGACATCCGCGCCAAGCAGAAGCGTCTGGACAGCCTGCAGGTGCGTCTCGACACGATGACGTTCTACTACAACCGTCTGGTCAAGGGCGCCTACAAAAACCGCGACGCCCGCGTGTGGTATATGTATATCCTCGCGAGCGACAACCTTTCCCAGGGCCTGAGGAGATGGTCTTTCCTTAAAAACCTCTCGCGCGAGATGAACGCCCAGGGCGAGAAGATAAAGGAGGCGAAGGAGACGGTGGAGAAGGAGCGCGCCCGTCTGACTGAGCTCCGGACGCAGGCGCAGTCCCTGCAGCAGGAGCGCAAGAAGGAGATGGAGAGTCTCAAAAAGGAGGAGGCCGCGGCTCAGCAGACGATAAAGACCCTGCAGAAGGAGAAGTCCAAGTATCAGAGCCAGCTCTCCTCGAAGAAGAAGGAAGTCGAGGCGCTCAACAAAGAAATCGCCCGTATCATCGCAGACGCCGTCGGCGGGAAGGCCACGTCAGGCAAGAAATCCGCCGCGAAGAAGCCTGCCGCCCCCATCGACTACACGCTCGCAAAGGAGTTCTCTTCCAACAAGGGCAAGCTTCCCTGGCCGGCGGAAGGCCCTGTCGTGGAGACTTTCGGAGCGCATTATCACCCCGTGTACAAGCAGGTCAAGCTCCCGGACAGCGACGGCATCTCCATCGCCCTGGCGTCGGGCACGAAGGTGCAGGCTGTCTTTGACGGCGTGGTGAAAAACGTGATAGTACAGCCCGGATACAACAAATGCGTGCTCGTCCAGCACGGGGACTATTTCACTTTCTACTGCAAGCTGGGGTCAGTGGACGTCAAGGCCGGAGACAAGGTCAAGACGGGTCAGGTGCTCGGAGAAGTCGAGCCTATCGGCGGCACGACGCAGCTGCACTTCCAGCTGTGGTCGGCCAAGGGACCTCAGAATCCCGCGTCCTGGCTGCGGCCGAGGTAGCGCTCGCGCAGTATCTGCCTGTCATCGTCACCGAGCATCAGGGTGTCGCGGATGTACTTTTCCATTCCCCCGTATTTGCTGTCGATGAGGTCCAGTCCGTCGATGAAGTAGCGTTCGTTTACGCCTATGAAGGTCTGTACGACGTCCAGCTCGGCCTCACCGCCCCCCGCTGCCGCGACCATCCCGCTCATCCGGGCCACGTCGCCGCGGTAGCTCTGAGCCGAAATGTTGTAGTCCTGAAGGATGACGCTCCTCTCCGCCCCGAGGGCTCCGAGTATGAATGCCGCGCCGAGCCCGGTGCGGTCCTTCCCTTGGGAGCAGTGCCAGTAGACGGCGCCTTCGTCCATCGCGACTATCCTCTGCAGGAAGACTGCGTATTGGAGCTGCGAGTACTCGTTGTCTATCATCGAAGTGTACATCGTGCGCGCGGCCTGTTGAACGTCGGCGTGCGAAGCCCCTCTCAGGACAAGGTCCTCCGCCGAGCGGAATCCGTATTTGGTGAACACGTCCTCGCCCGCCTCGCCGCTCGTTTCGTCGATGGTGGGGAGCCAGAGGTAATCAACTCCCTCGATGCGGGGGTCCGGGGCGTAGGTGACCTCCTTTTGGGTGCGGAAGTCAAAGTCAATGCGGATGTCGAACTCCTGCCGGAAACGCCGGAGATCATCTCCCGCGGCCTTGTGCAGGGAAGCGCCTCTGAACAGACGGCCTCCTCGTACAACGTGACCGTCGGCGGTGCTCAGACCTCCCAGGTCCCTGAAGTTGAGTATGCCTTCCATTCGGTGAATCATATTGCAAAAATAATAAATAATGCTATCTTTGTAGTGAATATTTACAGTTTATTTTATGAAACAACGTTTTGAACCTATCATCGACAAATGCGCCGAGATAGTGGATTTCATAGTCGGGACTCCGGACGTGAGCGTCTTAGACGAGCCCTTGAAATTCAAGATACGCCTTTGCTCCGAGGAGGCGGTGGAAAACGTGGTCCGTTATGCATACGAGGCGGGTTGCGGCTATCTGGAAGCCGGAGTCGGGACGGAAGGGGATTATGTGGTGATAAGGCTCCAGGACTCGGGAGTGCCCTTCAATCCTCTTGAGAAACCGGACCCCGACATCACGCTTTCCGCTCAGGAAAGGCAGGTGGGCGGACTGGGCATATTCCTTTGCAAGCAGATGATGGACGAGGTGTACTATTCCTATGTCCACGGCTGCAACAATCTTACAATGAAATTGAAAGTCAAATAGATATGGAGATAACAATCAATCAGGAGGGCAACCTCTACGCCGTTGCCATAGATGGTCGCATCGATACAACCACCGCTGACCAGTTCCTCAAGGAAGTCACCCCGCTGCTCGAGGCAAAGGGAGCTGAAATCATCATCGACTGCTCCAATATGGTCTATACTTCAAGCCAGGGACTCCGCATCTTCCTTATGCTGCAGAAGAGCGCGATGGCTTCGGGAGGCTCCCTTCTTCTCAAGGACATGCAGCCTTCTGTCAAGGAAGTCTTCGACATCACGGGATTCTCTTCCATTATAAAGATCCAGTAGGCTATGGCGGCTGATTACGGACTGGACCTGCATTCGCAGCTCATCCTCGAGGAGTACCGCGACATCCTCCCGTCCCTGGGGACCATGAAGTCTGTCCTGGACAGGACGCTCGCGGACGCCCTGAAGGAGAACGGCCTGCTCGTAACGGCCATCGAGTCAAGGATCAAGACTGAGAAGAGCCTTGCCGGCAAGCTCGAGCTCAAGGGCAGCAAGTATGCTTCCCTGTCCGACATCACCGACATCCTTGGGGCGCGCGTCATCACCTTCTACACCGACGACGTCGACAAGATCGCGTCCCTCGCGGAAAATTATTTCGACATAGACTGGGAGAACAGCGTCGACAAGCGCAAGATGCACAATCTTGACAGCTTCGGCTATATGTCCCTCCACTATATCTGCCGCATCCCCGAGAAGCTCTATCACGACCCGGAGCATCCGGAGATCAACACCATCCGCTGGGAGCTTCAGATCCGCACTGCCCTCCAGCACGTCTGGGCCAATATGTATCACGACACGGGATACAAGTCCGGAGTCGAGGTGCCGGTGGAATACCTCAGGAGCCTCAACCGTCTGGCGGGAATGCTCGAGCTCGCGGACGACGAGTTCGGCCGCATCCGTACGGAGATCAACGACTACCGCCGTCAGGTGAGCTCGCTCGTGATGGACGGCAAGTTCGACCAGGTGCCCCTGAACGGCGACACCTTCCGCAGTTTCCTGCAGCTCAGACCCTTCGACAAGCTCAACCAGCGCATCGCCGCCATCAATCAGGCGGAGATCCACGAGACTTCCCTGATGCCTTATCTGGAGGTTTTCAAGTCATTCGGATTCTCCACTCTCGGAGACATCGACCGGCTCCTTCACGATTACAGCGAGGACGCTTTCCTTCTCGCCCGCTACGAGATCGGCAAGACTGACCTGGACATCATTTCCTCGAGCCTGGCCGTACAGGACCTGTGCGTCGTCTATGCCCTCCTTTCCGGCTTGGGCGAGCACGGCTTGGCGTCGATGTTCGATGCCCTTTCGGGTCCGGCGGAGTACAACGTTACCAGAGCGAGACGCGTGATGGAGACCGCATCTCACCTGTCGTTCATGAACAAGAAATAGACTCCCTATTTGAAAGGAACAAGGGGGACGGTGCCGGGGATGGTGTCGTCCTCTTTTGGTGTAAGGTAGATTATGCGCTGGTTGGGGCTGCCTCTGAAAAGCAGCTGGGTGTCCCTCTGCTCCAGGATGAACGGCCCGTCCACCAGCACGTCGATGTAGGGGAGGAGTTGCGCCAGGTGCTCGCTTGCGCGGATCTCCTCGATGGTGAATCCCGTCCAGCACCAGATGGTCTTGCCTGTCTCCTGCTTTATGCGCCGCGCCAGCTCCGTGAACGCCTCCACCTGATAGAAGGGGTCTCCTCCGGAGAATGACACGTTGGAGAATTCGTCCGCCTTTATCACTTCCATCAGCTCGTCTATCGAGACCTCGTGTCCGTTAGCGGGGTCCCAGGACTGAGGGTTGTGACAGCCGGGGCAGTGATGCCAGCATCCTGCGCAGTAGATGGAAGTGCGCAGTCCCGGGCCGTCGGCCATCGTCTGCTCGACGACTTCCATTATGTTTATCTTGTCTTTTGCCATTTCTTAAAGTAAAGGCGCGAGCCGAAGCTCGCGCCCGTACAAAGTGAAAAATACGTATCGTCTATTTATGAACAACACGGTCTTTCAGTTCCGCAAGCTTGGCGCTGTTCCATCTGTTGGTGGTACCCACCAGATAGCCTGTGATGCGCTGCAGAGTGTCAATGTTGTGCCCGTGGCAGTGAGGACACTCTTCAAGTGAGTCGGTGGCATCTTCGTATCCGCAGTCGAGGCAGCGGTTTCTGTTATGGTTGACACTGCCGTAGCCGATGTCATACTTGTCCATAAGGTCCACGATGCTCATAATGGCCTCAGGATTGTGGGTGGCGTCTCCGTCGATCTCCACATAGAAGATATGGCCGGCGTTCTCGTACTGATGGTACGGTCCCTCTATCTCGGCCTTGTGCTGGGGAGTGCAGTGGAAATATACGGGGACGTGGCTTGAGTTGGTGTAGTACTCCTTGTCGGTGATCCCGCGTATCACGCCGTATTTCTTTCTGTCCATCCTGGTGAAGCGTCCCGCAAGACCTTCCGCAGGGGTGGCGAAGAACGTGAAGTTGTGCTGATATGTCTCGGCGAAGCCGTTCACCTTCTCGCTCATATGCTTGATGATGCGCAGACCCAGCTGCTGGGCCTCGTCGCTCTCGCCGTGATGCTTGCCGATCAGCGCGATGAGCGTCTCGGCCAGTCCGATGAATCCGATGGACAGGGTGCCCTGGTTCATCACGCTCTCGATGGTGTCGCAAGGCTCGAGTTTGTCCGAGCCGAGCCACAGGCCGTTCATAAGCAGAGGGAACTGCTTCTTGAGGGCGGTCTTCTGGAAGTCGAACCTCTCGTTGAGCTGCTTTGCGGCGATGCCCAGCGCCCAGTCGAGCTTCTCGAAAAACTTGGCGATCCTCTCGTCCTTGTCCTTTATGCACATGCACTCGATGGCGATGCGCACGATGTTGATGGTGGTGAAGCTGAGGTTGCCGCGGCCGATGGAGGTCTTGGGGCCGAACTTGTTGCTGTACACCCTGGTGCGGCAGCCCATCGTCGCCACCTCGTGCTCATATCTCTTCGGATCGTCTGCCTTCCACGCGTCATCCTTGTTGTAGGAGGCGTCGAGGTTGAGGAAGTTGGGGAAGAATCTGCGGGCGGAAACCTTGCAGGCAAATTTGTAAAGGTCGTAGTTGGGGTCGGTGGGGAGGTAGCTCACGCCCCTCTTCTTCTTCCAGATCTGGATGGGGAAGATGGCGGTGGAGCCGTTGCCGACGCCCTCGTATGTGGTGTTGAGGATCTCGCGGATGATGCATCGGCCCTCGGCGGAGGTGTCGGTGCCGTAGTTGATGGAGCTGAACACGACCTGGTTTCCTCCACGGGAGTGGATGGTGTTCATGTTGTGGACGAAAGCCTCCATCGCCTGATGCACGCGACCGACGGTGGTGTTGATGGCGTACTGGATCACTCTCTCGTCGCCCTGCAGGCCGGTGAGGTCACGCTTGATGTAGTCGTCGATCTTCACTTCGTTGAGGTAGGAGTAGTCCTTGCCGTTGTAGGAGGCGATCTTCTTGAGCTCCTCGTGGAATGAATATCTCACGAAGGGGGCGAGGTAGAAGTCGAATGCGGGGATGGCCTGACCTCCGTGCATCTCGTTCTGGACGGTCTCCATCGAAATGCAGGCGAGAACAGCGGCGGTCTCGATCCTCTTTGCGGGGCGGGACTCTCCGTGACCTGCCTTGAATCCGTTCTCAAGTATCTTGTCCAGAGGGTGCTGGATGCAGGTGAGGCTCTTGGTGGGGTAGTAGTCCTTGTCGTGGATGTGGATGTAGCCGTTCTGCACGGCTTCCTTCACGTCGTCAGAGAGAAGACAGGCGTCCACGTAGGATTTGGTGGACTCGGAGGCGAACTTCATCATCATGCCGGCGGGGGTGTCGGCGTTCATGTTCGCATTCTCGCGGGTGATGTCGTTTGCCTGGGCGTCGATGATCTCCTGGAAGATCTCGTTGCTCTTGGCGTTGCGGGCAAGGCTGCGCTGGTTGCGGTACGCGATGTACTTCTTGGCGACCTCCTTGCGCGGGCTGTTCATCAGCTCCATCTCGACGCAGTCCTGGATCTCCTCCACGCTCATCTGCTCGCAGTCCGACTTGGAGATGGTGTCTGCGATCTGCGCGGCGAGCACGATATCCTCGCCCTTCTCCGTTATGTCCATTGCCTTGAGAATGGCTGCGACGATTTTCTGATTGTTGAAATCGACGATGCGCCCGTCTCTTTTTGCTACTTTCTTGATCATTTCCGGTTATTTTGTGATAGTGAATCTCTTGCTCCGGCCGTTCAAGGCGGCTCGGGTTACAAAGATAGGACAATAAATTTCGATTGGTACACTTCTCCCTCTAAAAAGTTATTAACAATAATGAAATAATCCTGTTAACTTGCTGGTTAACAGGATTATATAAAGATTTTTAATTTTAACCTTTCTAAATAAGCGCCATTTATTCGGTCACCCAGACGAGTATGTGGCGGTCGAACGAGATGTACTCGAGCTCCAGCTCCTCCTCGTATCCGTCCTTGTGGATGAAAGTGGCCTCGAGCTCGCCCTCGCCCTTGGTGCGGAAGCGCTCTATCTCTATCTGCTCCGCGAAATCCACGTTGTACTGCGACATTTTCTTGAATATGGCTTCCTTGGCGCACCAGTAGATGGCGAGCTGCTCGTTCTTCTCCTCGCGGTCGTCGTCCAGGTCGTCGATCTCGTCCTCGGAGAGAGCCTTCTTCTCCACTACGGAGAAGTCCCTGTCGAGCGACTCGATGTCGATGCCGACCTCGTCGTTCTGGTCAAGGATGACCGCGACATACTTCTCGGTATGGGTGATGCTGAGGTTGATGGAGTCGTTCTCGATGTAGGGCTTGCCGTTGTCGTGGTGGGCGAGGTACACCTTCTCCCCGAACAGCTCGTTCAGAAGGGCCCTCACCGCCAGCCTCTGCTTCCGCAGGGACTCGCTCTTGATGAACGATATCTCCTCCATCTCGTCGGCGGGGGTGGAGCTGAGCTCGCGCAGCCGCTCCTCCGTTTCGGTGATCTGCCATACTGCAACCTTTGCAGTGTTGTCCAACTCTTTGAGTAAATATAGTGCCATATTAATGTTTAAAGGTCAAAATGAAAAAGTCCGCATCAGGGTGCGCACAAAAATCCGCGCCGGGGATGACGATCCTCGGGTGGAGCTGCTCGAAAAAGTGTCTATGGTAGCCGCCGGCGGGTCCTCAGATGCTGGGTCCGCTAGAAAACTTGTGTCTGTCAGAACAGAACTGGGAGGTTCCATATAAGTGCGTTGCGATGTTATCGATGCAAATATAACGTTTTTTTCGAATTCAAAGAAATCCTCGCCCCTTTTGTCATATATTTTGAGTATATTTGCCCCGCTGATTGAAAATGTTGAACTTTTATTTATAATCCGTTATGAAATTTTTGACTGATGAGAAACTGCTCATCGTTGGCGCCGGCGGCATGATCGGCTCCAACATGGTCCAGAGCGCCCTTATGCTCGGCCTTACCCCCAACATTTGTCTTTACGATATCTTCGAGCCCGGCGTGCACGGCGTTTACGAGGAGATCTGCCACTGCGCGTTCGAGGGTGCCAATGTCAGCTATACCGTCGATCCCGAGGTCGCCTTCACCGGCGCCAAGTACATCATCTCCTCCGGCGGCGCGCCCCGCAAAGATGGAATGACCCGCGAGGATCTGCTCAAGGGCAACTGCAAGATCGCCGCCGAGTTCGGTGACCTCATCAAGAAATACTGCCCGGACGTCAAGCACGTCGTCGTCATCTTCAACCCCGCCGACGTCACCGCCCTCACCGCCCTCATCCACTCAGGCCTCAAGCCCGACCAGCTCACCTCTCTCGCGGCTCTGGACTCCACCCGTCTCCAGGAGGCTCTCGCAGCCGAGTTCGGCGTGCCTCAGTACAAGGTCACCGGCGCTTACACCTACGGCGGTCACGGCGAGCAGATGGCTGTCTTCGCCTCCAAGGCCCTCATCGACGGCAAGCCTCTCGCAGAGTGCGCTCTGAGCGACGAGAAGTGGGCCGAGATCAAGCACAACACCATCCAGGGCGGCTCCAACATCATCAAGCTCCGCGGCCGCAGCTCGTTCCAGAGCCCTGCCTACCAGGCCGTCAAGATGATTGAGGCCGCTATGGGCGGCGACAAGTTCACCTGGCCCGCAGGCTGCTACGTCAACTGCGACAAGTGCGGCTTCAAGAACGTGATGATGGCTATGCCCAGCACCATCGACTCCACCGGCGTGCACTTCACCGCTCCCCAGGGCACCGAGACCGAGATGGCTGACCTCGCCGCTTCCTATGCACATCTCTGCAAGATGCGCGACGAGATCGTCTCCCTCGGCATCGTCCCCGCAGTCGAGGACTGGAAGACACTCAACCCCAACCTCTAGAAGATTGGATCATAAAAGAAAAGCCGACCCCTTGTGGCCGGCTTTTTTTATGCCTAGCTGTCAAGCTTGAGGACAGCCATAAAGGCGCTCTGGGGGACCTGGACGGTGCCTATCTGGCGCATCCTCTTCTTTCCCTCCTTCTGCTTTTCGAGGAGCTTGCGCTTGCGGGTGATGTCGCCGCCGTAGCACTTGGCGGTCACGTCCTTGCGCACCTGCTTGACGGTCTCGCGCGCGATGATCTTGGCGCCGATGGCCGCCTGGATGGGGATGTCGAACTGCTGGCGGGGGATGAGCTCCTTGAGTTTCTCGCACATCCTGCGTCCGAAAGTGTAAGCGTTGTCCTCGTGGATGAGGGTCGAAAGGGCGTCGGCGGGCTCTCCGTTCAGGAGAATGTCAAGCTTGACAAGCTTTGCGGTCCTGAATCCCGTCATATGGTAGTCGAAGGAAGCGTAGCCCTTGGAAATGGACTTGAGCTTGTCGTAGAAGTCGAACACGATTTCGCTCAGCGGCATGTCGTAGTTGAGCTCCACGCGGTCCGCCGTGATGTAATGCTGGCTGACGAGGGTCCCCCTCTTGTCCAGGCAGAGCTTCATGATAGGCCCGAAGAACTCCGACTTGGAGATGATCTGGGCGCGGATGAAGGGCTCCTCGATGCGGTCGATGAGGGTCGGGGCGGGCAGTCCGGAAGGATTGTGTACGTCCAGCACCTCGCCCTGGGTGGTATAAACCTTATATGAAACGTTGGGGACGGTGGTGATGACGTCCATGTCGAACTCGCGGAAAAGCCGCTCCTGGACTATCTCCAGGTGCAGAAGTCCCAGGAATCCGCAGCGGAATCCCGAGCCCAGCGCGAGCGAGCTCTCCGGCTCATAGACGAAGGACGCGTCGTTGAGCTGGAATTTCTCCAGCACCGCCCGCAGCTCCTCGAACTTGGATGCGTCCACGGGGTACATTCCCGCGAAGACCATAGGCTTCACCTCCTCAAATCCCGCGATCGCCTGCGCGCAGGCGTCCTTGCCCAGATGGGTGATAGTGTCGCCCACCTTCACTTCCGCGGCGCTCTTGATGCCGGTGATGATGTATCCCACGTCGCCGCAGCCGACCTCCTGCGTCGGGACGAGCTTCATCTTGAGGCAACCCACCTCCTCGACCTCGTAGTCCATCCCTGTGGCGAAGAACTTCACCTTGTCACCCTTGCGGATCGAGCCGTTCCTGACCTTGAAATATCCGATCACTCCGCGGAACGGGTTGAAGACCGAGTCGAAAACGAGCGCCTGCAGGGGTGCGTCGGGGTCCCCTTCGGGTGCGGGGATCTTCTCCACGATGGCGTCCAGGATCGGAGCCACCCCTTCGCCCGTGCGGGCGGAAATCCTGAACACGTCCTCGGGGTCGCATCCCAGCAGGTCGCACACCTGGTCGGTGACGACTTCGACCTGTGCCGACTCCATATCTATCTTGTTGAGTATCGGGATGATCTCGAGTCCGTGGTCTATGGCCTGGTAGAGGTTGGATATGGTCTGAGCCTGCACTCCCTGGGAGGCGTCCACGACGAGAAGTGCTCCCTCGCACGAGGCGATGGAGCGGGAAACTTCGTACGAGAAGTCCACGTGTCCCGGAGTGTCGATGAGGTTGAGCTTGTACATCTCTCCCTTGTAGAGGTACTGCATCTGGATGGCGTGGCTCTTGATGGTGATGCCTTTCTCCTTCTCGAGGTCCATGTCGTCGAGGACCTGGTTTTCCATATCGCGCGCGTTGAGGGTGCTGGTGAGCTCCAGCAGACGGTCCGCCAGAGTGCTCTTTCCGTGGTCGATATGGGCGATGATGCAGAAGTTTCGGATATGTTTCATTTCGTCAGAGTGGCTTATTCATTGCAAAGATAATTCAAAAAAAATTTAACTTTGTATAATTTCATCTGTCCAATAAAAATAATGGGAGACAAGGAAATACTGGAAATGTATCGCGGCGGGCGGCAGAGTCAGGCTTTTGACGAGATCGTCAAGGCCTACAGCGAGCGTCTGTACTGGCACGTCCGTTCCCTTGTCTGCTCGCACGAGGACGCCGACGACCTGATGCAGGAGATATTCATAAAGGTCTGGCAGGCGCTTCCGTCCTTCCGGGGCGACTCGCAGCTCTTCACCTGGCTCTGGCGCATAGCCACCAACGAGTCGCTCAACTTTCTCGGGAAGCAGAAAAGCCGCGCGGCCCTGTCCTCCGAGAGCCTTACCGAGACTTTGGAGCGGAAGGTGGAGGACGACCCGTATTTCAACGGAAACGAGGCGCAGAGGCTGCTGAGCAAGGCCATCCAGCGGCTTCCTCAAAAGCAGAAGGCCGTTTTCTGTATGAGATACTATCAGGAGATGTCCTACGAGGAGATTTCGGATGTGCTCGGCACGTCGGTGGGAGCCCTTAAAGCGTCGTATCACTTCGCTTACGAAAAAATAAAGAAAGAATTGAAAGAAAAAATGTCGGACTGCTTTTAAACCTTCAGTGTGCAGTCTTGTCCAATTACTTGGTTATGAACGAAAAGAAAAACATCTATTCAGTACCCGAGGGGTATTTCGAGAGCCTTCAGACGCGGCTGTGCGCCATTCCTGCGCAGCAGACAGAAGTGTGCGAGGAGCCTGCGCAGGTCGTCAGTTTCTGGGGCAAAGTGAGTCCCTATCTGACTCTCGCGGCCTCATTTGTCGCCGCCTTGATCGTCGGAAGTTTCTTCCTCGGCGACCATTCTTCACAGAGCGCGGACTTCTCGGTTGAGGACTATTATTACGCCGACCTCATCCCCGTGACCAACCCTTACGCCATCTACGAGGACGCTCCTGACACCTACGAGACCGTCCAGAGCTCCGAGGATGACATCGTGGAGTATCTTATTTCATCCGGCGCATCGGCAGATTATATCGCTTACCTTATAAACGAATAGGACTATGAAGAATTTTGTTTACGTGTTTTTTGCTTCCGCTTCGCTCCTTTTAGCGTGCGCATCGGCTTCCGCCCAGGACAACGGCAGCGCCCAGCGCAGACCCGACGGGGCGCAGATGGCCCAGGCCTGGCAGGAAAGGATTGAGAGCGAGAAGATAGCGTTCCTGACCAACGAAATGTCCCTCACTCCCGCGGAGGCGCAGGCGTTCTGGCCGATTTACAACCAGGCGCAGAAGGAGCAGCGCGAGGCTATCGAGGCATCGTTCAAGGCTTTCGGCGAGCTGGACAGGGCAGTCCGTGAGGGAAAGACCGGGAAGGACATCGAGGTCCTTCTCAAGAAATACACTGACGCCGTGGCCGGCAGCGACGCTTCCGCTTCCAAATATCTTGGTGAGTATCTTAAAGTGCTCTCCAGCGAGAAGGTCGCCAGGCTGTACATCGGCGAGGAGAAGTTCCGCCAGTCGCAGATACACCGCCTCCGCCAGCCCGGACAGGGCCAGCAGCCGCAGGGGACCTGGAACAAAAAGAAAGAGTCTTCTGACAAATAAAGATAAATGGGTTAATTATTGGTAAAAGTGGTTAGTGAAATGGGAAGCTGCGAAGTTTCCCATTTTTTTTGTGTACATTTGGACTATGATTATCAAAGCAACGAACATCGGGAAGTCCTTCGGCACGCTGAAAGTGCTGGACGGAGTGGATTTTCAGGCGGAAAAGGGCGAAGTCGTATCCATAATGGGAGCTTCGGGAGCGGGCAAATCCACCCTTCTGCAGATTCTGGGCACCCTTTCCACCCCTGACGCAGGTTCCCTCGAGATAGACGGGAGGGACGTGCTGTCCCTGTCCGGGGACGCTCTTTCGGCGTTCCGCAACCTCCGCATCGGATTCGTCTTTCAGTTTCACCATCTGCTGCCGGAGTTCACGGCCCTGGAGAACGTGAAGATCCCCGCCTTGATAGCGGGCAAGCCGGACAAGACCGCCACGCAGGAGGCTGAGAAGCTTCTCGCCATGATGGGCCTGTCCGAGCGAAAGGACCACAAGCCTTCCGAGCTCTCCGGCGGAGAGCAGCAGAGGGTCGCCATAGCGAGGGCCCTCGTCAACCGCCCCGCCATCCTTTTCGCCGACGAGCCTTCCGGCAATCTTGACACCCGCACCAAGGCCGAGATTCACAGCCTTTTCTTTGACCTTCGCGACAAGCTCGGCCAGACAGTCATCATCGTGACCCACGACCCCGAGCTCGCATCGATGTGCGACCGCTGTCTCTATATGAGGGACGGCAGGTTCGTGGAGGACTATCTTTCCGGCAAGTGAGCACCTTCCATTTCAAGCATTTCGACGTCGCGAACGACTCCTCGGCGATGAAAGTCGGGACCGACGGGGTGATTCTCGGCGCCGCCGCCACCGTTTCGCCCCGGGACCGGAGAGTCCTCGACGCCGGGACGGGCACGGGGCTCATCGCCCTTATGCTGGCGCAGAGATACTCCGAGCCGCGTCCCTTCATCACCGGCATCGACATCGACGCCCCTTCCGCCGCGGAGGCCGCCGCCAACTTTTCCGCCTCCCCTTGGAGCGACTGCCTCGAGGCGGCGCATTGCCCGCTGGAAGGCTATCTGCCGATGTCGGACCTGGATTTGATAGTCTCCAACCCTCCGTATTTTCAAAATTCCTTGCTGCCGCCGCTCCCGGGCAGGACTCAGGCGCGGCACGTGAGCGGGGATGCGATGGGATTCCTGGACCTGGCGGCATTTGCGCAGGAGCATCTGTCGGAAAGCGGCCGGCTTTCCGTCATCCTCCCTTACGACCAAAGGACGGGGACCCTTCGCATAGCGGCCTCCTTCGGCCTTTATCCTTTCAGGATATTGAGCGTCAAGACGTCGGAGCGCAAGGCCCCGTCCCGTTTTGTCGCGGAGTTTTCACGCGAGCGCGTAGCCTGCCCGCAGGAGGAGATGATGGTCATCGGAGACGAAAAGTACTCTCTCCTTACAGGAGACTTTTACCTGGACAAGTGAAGCAAATTTTGTTTTTCCTTCAAAGAGCCGTATATTTGCAGTCCCTTCACTCAAGGGCCTTGCGGGGTGTGGCGCAGTTGGTAGCGCATCTGGTTTGGGACCAGAGGGTCGCATGTTCGAGTCATGTCACCCCGACATATTGAAAAAGACGCCCGCGGCACGTGTCGCGGGCGTCTTTATGTTTAAGAGAGTCTTACTCGAAGAGCTTGTTCACCTGCTTGTAAACATTCTCCGCGGTGTAGCCGAGCTTCTCGTCAAGCACCTTGTAAGGAGCCGAGAATCCGAAGGTCTCCATACCCCAGATGCTGCCCTCGGACTCGGGGACGAGGCCCTGGAGGGTGACGGGCAGACCGGCGGTCATACCGAACTTCTTCACTCCGACGGGGAGGACGCTCTGCTGATACTCCTTGCTCTGCAGACGGAAGAGCCCCTCGGAAGGGACGGAGACGATGCGCACCTTCTTTCCGTCCTGACGCAGGAGAGCCGCGCCGGCCGCGAGAGTGCTGACCTCGGACCCGGATGCCACGAGGATGACGTCGGGATCCTCATCGGACCCTGCCACGATGTAGCCGCCCTTGGCGACAGCGCTGTAGTCGTTGCCCTCGGGGAGGTTGGCGATACCCTGGCGGGAGAATATGAGAGCGGTAGGGGTGGCGGTGTTTTCCATCGCGAGAGCCCAGGCCTCGGTGGTCTCCTTGGCGTCTGCGGGACGCAGGACGAGCACTGAAGGCTTGCCGGAGTGGTTCTTGAGCTTCTCCATCAGACGGATCTGTGCCTCCTGCTCCACGGGCTCGTGGGTGGGGCCGTCCTCGCCTACGCGGAACGCGTCGTGTGTCCAGATGAACTTGACGGGGACCTCCATCAGGGCGGCCATACGCACGGCGGGCTTCATATAGTCGGAGAACACGAAGAACGTGCCGCAAGCGGGGATGACGCCTCCGTGGAGTGCCATACCGATGCAGCAGCAGGCCATCGTGAGCTCGGACACGCCTGCCTGGAAGAATGCTCCGGAGAAGTCGCCTGCCTTGAGGGCGTGGGTCTTCTTGAGGAAGCCGTCGGTCTTGTCGGAATTGGAGAGGTCTGCGGAAGCGCAGATCATGTTGGGCACCTGCTCCGCGAGGACGCCGAGGCAGGCCGCGGAGGCGCTGCGGGTGGCGTCATTGTCCTTCTGGACGCACTTGCTCCAGTCGATTTGGGGAGCCTTGCCGCTGAGCCAGTCGGCGAGCTGTGCGGCAGCATCCGGGTTGGCGGCAGCCCAGGCGTCCTCCTCGGCGTAGCGGTCGGCGCAGATGGAGGCGAGCTCGACGTCGCGTGCGGCGTAGAGGTCCTTGACGTCGTCGAAGATCTGGAAAGGAGCCTCGGGATTGCCTCCGAGATGCTTCACGGTGTTGACGAAGGCGTCGCCTCCGAGAGGAGCGCCGTGGGTCTTGCAGTTGGCTTCGTACGAGGTGCCGTCAGCCTTGAGGGCGCCCTTGCCCATAATGCACTTGCCGATGATGATGGTCGGCTTGCCATGGACCTTCTTGGCAGCCTCGATGGCGGCGCGGATCTGCTCGACGTCGTTGCCGTTTATCTCGATGACCTCCCAGCCGAATGCGCGGTACTTGGCCGCGGTGTCCTCGTTGAGGACTTCCTTGGTCTCGGTGGAGAGCTGGATGTCGTTGGAGTCGTAGAACATTATGAGGTTGTCAAGGCCGAGGATCGAAGCGATGCGCGCACCGCCCTGGGAGATTTCCTCCTCCACGCCGCCGTCGGAGATGTAGGCGTAGACGGTCTCCTTGGCGAAGGAAGGGTTGCCGGTGTGGGCTGCGAGGAATTTAGCCGCGATGGCTGCGCCGATGGCGAATACGTGGCCCTGTCCGAGGGGACCGGAGGTGTTTTCGATGCCGCGGACCACCTCATACTCGGGGTGTCCGGTGGTGGGGGAGTCCCACTGGCGGAGCTGCTGGAGCTCCTCGAGGGAGAACTTGCCGGTCAGGCACAGCTGCGAATAGAGCATCGGAGCCATATGGCCCGGGTCAAGGAAGAAACGGTCGCGGGCCGCCCAGGCGGGATTCTTGGGATCGTAGGTGAGGTACTCGGAGTAGAGCACGTTGATGAAGTCGGCTCCGCCCATTGCTCCGCCCGGATGTCCGGACTTCGCCTTCTCGACGGACGCTGCCGCGAGGATGCGGATGTTGTCGGCTGCGTGGTTCATCACGCTGATAGGATTTCTCATTTCTATAGTTTTTTGATTGTCATTTGCTTTCAAGAAGGACGACTGCCCAGACCTCGCACCCTTCGCCGCGCCCGACGAAGCCCAGGCGCTCGGTGGTGGTGGCCTTGACGCTCACCCTGTCGGAGGCGACGCCCATCGTCTGCGCCAGGGTCTCCCTCATCGAGGGGACGTACGCCCCGATCTTCGGGGCCTGAAGCGCGATGGTCACGTCGACGTTCTCTACGTCAAAACCCTTCTCTCGGATGAGGGAAGTCACCCGCGTGAGAAGGATTTTGGAATCAATCCCTTTGAACTCGTCGGAAGTGTCGGGGAAGAGGTGGCCTATGTCCCCGAGGGCGAGAGCCCCGAGAAGGGCGTCGCACAGCGCGTGTATCGCGACATCTCCGTCCGAATGGGCGACGAAGCCCACGTCAGAAGGGATGCGCACGCCTCCCAGATACATCGGGAGGCCTTCGCGCAGCTGATGCACGTCATACCCCTGACCTATCCGCATCGAGCCCATTCTTTACTCCCACTCTATCGTCGAAGGGGGTTTCGGGGAGACGTCGTAGACGACCCTGTTGACGCCGTCCACCTGGGCGATGATCTCTTCGGCAACCTTCACGAGGAAGTCGAAGGGGAGGTTCACCACTTCGGCGGTGACTGCATCGACGGAGTTGACCGCGCGCAGCGCCACGACGTTGTCGTAGGTGCGTCTGCCGTCCTTGACTCCCGTGCTGCGCACAGGGAGAAGGACCACCGCGGCCTGCCAGATCTTGTCATACAGACCTTCGCGGCGCAGGGCCTTGATGAACACGTCGTCAGCCTCCTGGAGGATATGGATGCGCTCGGGAGTCAGCTCTTCGAGGCAGCGGACTCCGAGTCCGGGGCCGGGGAAGGGGTGACGTCCGAGGA
>R15__coassemble_530_pt1 | contig 31240 bp, 26 predicted proteins | sample R15__metabat2_low_PE_040 | metagenome-assembled genome bin R15
GTCGTACAGCAGCACAGCATTCAGGGTGCCTATGCTCCGAAATAATATCGCGTTGTGGACTCCGGGTACCACAGTAATCAGACTTGTTCCGACTGTTAAGATGAGAAATTGAAATGACAAATGCAATAAACGGAAATGCCAACCAATCAAAAACATAGGGATAAGCCGGCATATGGAATGAAACTCCAAAGGGGGCCGTACTTTCTTGTTGGAGACGAATCGTAAACGGGCCAGTCTTCGAAGTATCCGATGACGTCTCCCTCCTGACAATAATACTCGTAATGCCCCCAGCCTATGTCGACCCCGCCTGATATGGCAATCATCTTATAGCTGACTCCCAACGAAGGTCGGACGAAGAAATTCTTCGCCTCGCGGCTCTTGATATTGTACAACTGGCCGATCTTTGCATCCACGAAAGGTTTGAAGTCATTTTTCGTGAAATCATATTTCGCATTCAAGAAGATACCTGCCATCGGCTGTCTGCCAGAGTATGGCCCGTACTCCCTGTCATCGTCTATTATCTGGCGGGAATACTCAAATATTACACCTCCACCATAATAAAGTCCTTTGCCGTTTTCTATGCCGTGAGAAGTGGAAATCGAAGTGTATGTCGGTGCTTCAGGATATTGGAACATTCTTCCGAGTTCAATGTTCCCCTTATATCCGTTATTTGCCTGCGTCTGCGCTTTTGACGTGTTGGGAAGTGACAGAAGAAGAAAGGCGGCTACCACGATGAGTGCTCGATTTGGCAATGCGTGAGTTCTAATCATAATCTTCAATCCAATTCTGTTCATACACATAATACAAATACAATTATTAGATGATTCATTTGGTGAAAATGTTGCACGAGAGGCTTTTTTTCTTGGAATCAAAGGTAGTTTCTTTTGTCGAGAAACTTGCATAAATAGGCACTCTTGGACGCGCCCCCCTGCTACGGGAACTGTGCCGCTGCCGGGACGTCTTTACGGAAGCGGTGTCAACCTCCAATCTGGAAGATCTCAAATGGGTTGACCGCTATTTCGCCCAGTTCGCGAAGTCCTATTCTTCCAAATATTGATATTCCCGATGTTGTCTCGGCTTGTGAGTCTCTCGAGCAGATAGACCGTCAGCAGTACGCCCTGCCGTAGCTCTTGCCGAAGCGCCTCGGGCGAGACAGGAAGCATACGCTCATCTGCGCAAGGTCATAGACCAGGTCAGTCTTGTCTATGTATTTGAATCCGTCCTCGATTATCTTGTCGAATGACTGTACTCCGATAGGGTATTTCATAACTCAAAGTGTTTCAAGAGCGTAAAGATAATGAATTTCAGATGAACCACCAAAACTGATGGTCTCTGTCGTGCGCCGTCAGGGGAAGGACAGGTGAGACTTTTTTGCTTTTCACTTTATATTCATATAACTTTGTAATGATATGACATTGAACTTCTCTGAAACAATACATCCCAAAAATCTTCACATTATGAAAAAAATCATTCTCCTGGCAGCGACTCTGCTCCTGGCATTCAACTCAACAGCCGCACCCAAGACACAGAAAAAAGCTCCGGTCGATTACAGCAAGATCCACGGAGTGTGCTATCTTGGATGGCGCTCCGATGAAGCCACGATAAGGCAACAGCTGGGATACGGTCTCAAAATCGGCCTCAACAGCACACGTATATGGCTCGGTGGCTACGACAGAGACCCGGAAGGATTTATCAAGGGGCTGCAGAACTATATGAGAATCGCTGACGATATGAGCTACTCCGTGATGCCGATCCTCTTCAACGGCAATGGTCTCAACCCCGAGATCCTCAAGGACGAGAACTGGCCTGCCCAGGAGAAATACGTCAGAGCTACCGTTAACGCGCTGAAAGGCGAAAAAGGGCTCCTTTGTTGGGACATAATGAACGAGCCCACGTGCAACGACTATTACAAGCACGCCCCCAGCCAGGAAATTGCAGCACAGAGAGCCGAGGAGATTTTCCGCTTCGTCCGCAAGGTCTGCCAGCTCATAAAGGAGATCGCCCCCGAGAACGACATTACCGTAGGTGTCACTTACCCGAAGTTCATCGAAATGGCATCACCCGACCTGGTGGATGTCATCTCATTCCACGACTACCGTGAAACCAAAGCGATTATCCGGGAGAATTACGACATCGCTAAAGCCGCCGGGGAGAAATACGGAAAGCAGATCGTCAACAGCGAGATGGGATGCATCGGCCGTTCAAATCCCTATGACCTGGCGCTGCAGATAGCTGACGAATACGGTGCGGGATGGTATCTTTTCGAACTTATGGTAGGTGGCGGATGGGGAGAAATCCACGGCATCTTCTACCCTGACGGCACCGTCCGCGACCCCGCTATCGCTGCGGCCTGCCTTGGCATTTACAGAAACCGCGACCTCTCCACGATGATAAGGGAGAAGCCTAACAGGGAGGGATATGCCGACGAAGCCATCAGACGCATAAAGGAGTCATTCAAGGAAAACAAGGAGGTTTTCAAGACCACGTCGGCCAGCACTAATGACATCCTTGAAGCCTGCGAGTGGGCGGCAAATATCCTTGAGGGGGCACAGATGGTCCCGATGTGCGATATGCCCTCGGCAAAGATTGAGGCCTGGAGAAAGCAGGCCCCGGCAGAGCGCGACACCAAAGCCATCCGCCAGTTTGCATACCATCTGGTGGAGCTCCTCGAGCAGAACTGTGAAATCTTTGACTGATTTCATTCTTTTTGGCTATCTTTGGAGTGTAAAGCACAGAAAGCGATGAAAAAGATTCTTTCCATACTGGCCCTTCTGCTCAGCCTGAGCCTTTGCTCCCGGGCGCAGACCCACAGGCAGCTCGACAGCCTGTCATACATCCTCCCCCACTTCGCCCAGGGCTCCGTCGTATATGCCGACAAGCAGTTCAGCCGCGGGCTTCTGAACATCTCCCCCATCGACCAGACGGTATATTGCATCACTGCCGACGGCGACACGCTCACGGTGATGAACAACGAGCACATCGTCAGCGTCAGCGCGGGCGGCAGGTCGTTCGTCAGATGGAAGGATGCCTTCGTGGAGAGGATCCTCACGGACGGCGACACCGGGATCGGCATCATCCGCTCCGTCACCAAGGTCAACAACGTCAAGACCGGCGCATACGGGATGGTGGACAACTCCTCCTCCATCACCACCTACGCCCGCGACGAGCACTCGGGCGCATTCACGACCCACATAATCGACGACCCCAAAAACTACGTCTACAGGCTCTCCCCCTGCCTGTACAAGGACGGCAAATACTTCTATGTCAACAAGAAGTCCTTCGAAAAGCTCTTCCCCGAAAAGAAGGACCTCATCTCCTCGCTCTGGCAGGAAATGAAGATAAACGTCGGCGACGTGGGCGAAGTTACGGCATTCTACAACGAAATAAAACAACAATAACACTCTCCTATGGACAATAATCTTTTGAACAACCCCCACTACGCCGCCGCGATGGAGTACATCCGCACCCACGACCTCGGCGCCCTCGAGTGCGGCAAGCACATTCTGGACGGGGACAATCTTTTCGTCAACATCGTGGACTCGCAGCTCAAGACCCCTCAGCAGGCCAGGCTCGAGGTGCACGACGCATACATAGACATCCAGGTGCCCCTCTCCTGCGGCGAAAGCTACGGCGTCAAGCCCCGCAGCCTCTGCACCGCCCCCGCCGGCGAGATGGACCCCGTCAAGGACATTCTCTTCTACGACGACCCCGTCGAGGAGATCATTTCCGCGGCGCCCGGCGAGGCGGTGACGTTCGCCCCCGACACAGCCCACGCGCCCCTTATCGGCGAAGGCACCATCCATAAGGCCATCTTCAAGGTAAAAGTAGTATAATGAGCGAGATACGTAACCCTGACCTCTGGGAGAGCGGCGCCCTCAAAATCGATTGGGTGAAGCATCATATGCCCCTGCTGAACGGGTTGGAGGAGGAGTTCGCCGCCGAAAAGCCGTTTGCGGGGCTCAAGGTCGCCCTTTCCGTGCATCTGGAGGCCAAGACAGCCTATCTGTGCGAAGTGCTCGCCAAGGGCGGAGCCGAAATGTATATAACCGGCTCCAACCCCCTCTCCACCCAGGACGACGTCGCCGCTGCGCTCGTACACGAGGGTCTGAACGTCTTCGCCTGGTACGGCGCCACCCCCGAGGAATACACGCACCACTGCCGCTGCGTAATTGCCGCAGGACCGAACATCATAATCGACGACGGCGGTGACCTCGTGGGCACCATCCACGCCGACTTCCCCCATCTCATCCCCGGGGTCATCGGCGGCTGCGAGGAGACCACCACGGGGATCCTCCGCCTGCAGACGCTCAACCGCGAAGGAAGGCTCCTCTTCCCGATGATGCTGGTCAACAACGCCAATTGCAAACACCTTTTCGACAACCGCTACGGCACGGGCCAGTCCGTCTGGAACGGCATCAACCGCACGACGAACCTGATCGTCGCGGGCAAGACCGCGGTGGTCGCGGGCTACGGCTGGTGCGGCAAGGGCGTCGCCATGAGGGCAAAGGGTCTCGGAGCGGAAGTGATTGTCACCGAGGTCGATCCCGTCAAGGCGATGGAGGCCGTGATGGACGGGTTCAAGGTGATGAAGATGCGTCAGGCGGCCCCCCTGGGGGACATTTTCATAACTGTCACCGGGTGCGACGGCGTCATCACGAAGGAGGATTTCCTGCTGATGAAGGACGGCTCCATCTGCTGCAACGCCGGGCATTTCGACTGCGAAGTGGACGTAGCGGGGCTCGCCGCGATGGCGGTGGAGGTCAAGCCGGCGCGCAAGGACATCGTCTCGTACAGGCTTCAGAGCGGCAGGAGGATCTACATTCTCGCCGAAGGCAGGCTCGTCAATCTGGCGGCCGGCGACGGGCATCCCGCCGAGATAATGGACATGTCATTCGCCATCCAGGCGCTCAGCGCGAAGTATCTGGCGGACAACGCCGCCCTTCTCCCGCGCGAGAAAGGCTCGATGGTCATCGAAATCCCCGCCGAAATCGACGAAAAGGTCGCGCGCCGCAAGCTCGCCGCCTGGGACGTCGAGATCGACTCCCTCACCCCTGAACAGCACAGATACCTCTACGGCTGCTGAACGGCCTTGTCGTGACGGCGGAGCTGCCAGGTGTTGTAGAGATTGTGCCAGATGCTGTAGAATCCCCCCGCGACGGACACCACGGGGTCAAGGAAGGTGTAGCCCATCCAGATGGAGAATACGGTGTTTTTCTGCCCGAGCGACTGCCCCGGAGTGACGCTGTCGCCGTAGCGGGCACCTATCCTCTTGCCCGCCCGGAACTGGAACAGGCACGCCAGGAGCGAAGCCACCGCGATGCCGACGAGCACTCCGACGCCGTCATCGCTGTTCGCGATGGCCCTGGTGCTCATAAGGACCGCGAGCGTGAGGGCGCAGGCCCAGATATAGAACGAAAGATGCACATAGCGCAGGAAGAACGCGTGCACCCCCGGCAGAAGCCACCTCACGAGCCAGGCGCAGACGCAGGGCAATATCAGAAGGGGAAATACCTTGGAGAGAATCTTCCAGAAAGCGCTTACGAACGTGACTCCGCCCTGCGGATAGATGAGAGGGACGAAAAGCGGCACAAGGATGGCCACCAGCAGATTGATCATCGTCGTGTAGGTGACGACTCCCGCCATACTGCCTCCGAGCCTCCCCGTTACGACAGCGCAGGCCGTGGCGGTGGGACATATCAGACACAGCATCGCCGACTCAATGGGAATGCGCTGCGCGCGAATCCAAAGGGCGGGAGCCGAAGAGTGGCCCTGAGACCACAGTATGAGAAGGGAAATCGCGATGAAGAGCCCTCCCTGGATCAAGAGGAGCCAGAGATGCCAGCGGTGCGGCTTCATCTGCCGGGGCTCGATCTTGCAGAAGCTCAAGAAAAGCATCGCGAAGAGAAACACGGGCTGGATCGTCTTGCAGCACTGCAGGATGGCAGGGCCCGCCGGATGAAGCGCCGGGACGGCCCTGTACAGAAGATATGCGCCGACACCGGTCACCATAGCGATGACCAGCATCCAGCTCTTGACAAAATTTATGACCTTGCCTCCCATAGCGGGCGCAAAGGTACATCTTTTTAGGGAATAATGACTATTTTTGCAGTATGGGAAAACTGAGAAAAATCATCGGACACATCTACTACGGAGTTCTTTGCATCAAGAGCCACAAATGGCCTGAAAGCACGGACTTCATCGAAGTCAACGGTCAGAGACTGCTCTACGCCGTGCGCGGCCCCGAGGGCGGCAAGCCCGTCGTCCTTCTGCACGGAAACGGCGGGTCGCACAGGAGCCTTGCCACGCAGGCGCGGCAGCTCGCCCTTGCCGGCTACAGGGTGTACAGCCCCGACTCGCGCGGTCAGGGAGCCAATCCCCCGCTCGACGAGTACCATTACGCCGATATGGCGGAAGACACTTGGTGCTTTATAAACGCCCTGGGCCTGGAAAAACCGGCGGTCTATGGCTGGAGCGACGGAGGCATCCTCGTGCTGATGCTCGAGATGGCTCATCCCGGGACCTGCGCGCTCGGAGCCATCAGCGGCGCCAACCTCTGCCCCGACTGCGGGGACGGATTCGAGGAGTTCAAGGCGTGGATCCTCGAGCAGGGCACCCCGCTCGCGATGATGATGCTCAACGAGCCCGACATCGATCCCGCCGACCTCCGCGCCATCCCCTGCCCCGTGCTGGTCACGGTCGGCGACAAGGACCTCATCAGCATAGAGCACACTCATCTCATCTCCGACAATATCCCCCTCTCGGAGCTGGTAGTGGTGAAGAACGCCACGCACTCCAGCTTCATAAAGAGAAATCCCAGGATGGGACGGCTCCTTCTGGACTTCCTCTCCCGGCACGGGTATTGACCCGCAAGCAAATAATGCGCAGCCACCGATGCACTTTCAAATATATTTGCTATATTTGCAAGACGTGCATCGTGCACGGTAACGGAAATAACTTAAATACTAAATATTATGGCAAATCCTTTCTCACTTGAAGGCAAGAACGCCTGGATCACCGGCGCTTCCTACGGTATCGGTTTCAACATCGCCAAAGCATTCGTCGCCGCTGGCATCAAGACCATCATCTTCAACGACATCAACGAGGCCGCTCTCGAGAGGGGTCTGAACAACTACAAGGAGGCCGGCATCTCCAACGTCAAGGGCTATGTCTGCGACGTGACCAAGGAGGACGACGTCAAGGCACTGGTGGAGAAGATCCACGCCGAGGTGGGCCAGATTGACATCCTCGTCAACAACGCCGGCATCATCAAGCGCATCCCTATGCACGAGATGAAGAGAAGCGAGTTCCAGGCCGTCATCGACGTCGACCTCGTGGCTCCCTACATCGTTTCTTCCGCCGTTCTCCCCGAGATGATGGAGAGGCGCGAAGGCAAGATCATCAACATCTGCTCGATGATGTCCGAGCTCGGCCGCGAGACCGTGTCCGCATACGCAGCCGCCAAGGGAGGTCTCAAGATGCTCACCCGCAACATCTGCTCCGAGTACGGCGAGTACAACATCCAGTGCAACGGCATCGGACCCGGCTACATCGCCACTCCCCAGACCGCTCCGCTCCGCGAGAAGCAGCCCGACGGCAGCCGTCATCCTTTCGACAGCTTCATCTGCGCCAAGACTCCTGCCGGACGCTGGCTTGAGCCCGAAGAGCTCGGCGGCCCCGCAGTGTTCCTCGCTTCGCACGCATCCGACGCCGTCAACGGCCACGTCCTCTATGTGGACGGCGGTATCCTCGCTTACATCGGCAAGCAGCCCGAATAGTTTGACTTCCCGAGCACGTAGAATATGAAAATCAACTGCACAGTACGCCAGGCCTCCAGCAATCTGGACGCCAAGCATTACGACACGGAGCGCATCCGCCAGGAGTATCTGGTGGAGAAGGTGATGGCAGCCGACGAGATCAATATGGTCTATTCGATGTTCGACCGCATCATCGCCGGTGGCGCCGTCCCCGTGAGCGAGGACCTCAAGCTCGAGGCTCCGGAGATCCTTCGCGCCGAGTACTTCACCCAGCGCCGTGAGCTGGGCATCATCAACGTCGGAGGCGCGGGAAGCGTCGTCGTCGGCGACGAGGAGTACCATCTCGAGTACAAGGAAGCCCTTTACGTGGGCAAAGGCGACCGCCACGTCATCTTCAAGAGCGACGACGGCGCAAAGCCCGCCCATTTCTACTTCTGCTCCGCCACCGCTCACCGCGAGACCGGCGTCAAGAAGGTAAGCAAGAAGGACGCTGTCGTTATGCACCTCGGCAGCCTCGAGGAGAGCAACGAGCGCACCATCAACAGGCTCCTGGTCAAGGAGGTGGTCCCCTGCTGCCAGCTCCAGATGGGTATGACGGAGCTCGCTCCCGGCTCGACCTGGAACACTATGCCCGCCCACACCCACGACCGTCGCATGGAGGTCTACTTCTACTTCGAGGTGCCCGATGACGCGGCAGTCTGCCACTTCTGCGGAGAGCCTCAGGAGACCCGTCACATCTGGATGCACAACGAGCAGGCAGTCATCAGCCCGCAGTGGAGCATCCACAGCGCCTGCGCCACCCGCAACTACACCTTCATATGGGGAATGTGCGGCGAGAACGACGACTACAACGATATGGACTGGTGCGCCACCACTGACCTCAAGTAATATGAAGAGAATGCTCATCCTCGCGCTCGCGGCTTCCCTCGCATTCGCCGCCTGCGCACCCAAAGCCGAGGAGCAGAAGGTCTGCGCCCGCTACGTCCCCGAGAGACTCGACGACTTCGTCTTCGAGAACAACCTCATCGCCGGCCGCATCTACGGAGAGGCCCTCGAGGGCAACCCCACCTCCCCCGGCATCGACCTCTGGGTCAAGCGTCCCGGAAAGCTCGTCGCAGACGAGTGGTACGCCGCAGCCCAGGAGGATCCCGACTACTACCATCACGACCACGGTGACGGCAAGGACTGCTACAAGGTGGCGACCAGCCTCGGTGCAGGCGCCTCCGCGGCCCTTATCGGCGGGCAGATCCAATATCCCGCCACCAACTACCGCTCCTGGGAAGTGCTCGAGCAGAGTGCGACAAAGGTGGTCTTCACCCTCCATTATCCCGAATGGGAGGCCGCCGAGGGCGTAAAGATAGCTCTGGACAAGACCATAACGGTCGAAGCTGACAGCTATTTCACCTCCGTGGAGGACGTTTATACTTTCTCCGGAGCCGAGTCCCTGCAGGTCGCTGCCGGCATCTTCCGTCATCCCGACCTCGAGAGCATCGAGAGTGAGGTCAGCGGAGCCGACCGCTACGCCATCTGGGAGCACGCCTCCGACCAGTCGAAGGAGAGCGAGGACGGAATGATCGGCGTCGCTGTCATCGTACCTGACGCGGAGGAAGTCTGCATCACCGAGGACGGCGTCCACGGACTGTGCGCAAAGACCGTCACCTCCGGGGAGACCTTCTCCTACAGCTTCGGCAGCTGCTGGTCAAAGGGCGACATCACGACCGCGGAAGCGTGGTTCGAATTGGTAAACAGCCTGTAACAGCTTCATTTTATGAAACTTATGCTTATACTGTCCGTTCTGGCCGCAGTGGTCGGAACGGACAAGTACGTTAACCCCGTACTCAACTCCGATTATTCCGACCCCGACGTGGAGGCTGTGAACGGAGAGTTCTGGATGACATCGTCATCCTTCAACTGCGTCCCGGGCCTGCAGATTCTGCACTCCTACAACCTCGTGGACTGGGAAATCGTGGGCGCGGCGCTGCCCGCCGACAGCCCCTACTGGGACGGCGCCCTCGCCTGCCCCGACCACGGAAATGCCGTCTGGGCCCCTTCCATCCGTTACCGTGAGTCCAGCTCAGAGTTCTACATCTTTTGGGGCGACCCCGACAGGGGCGTGTTCCAGGTGCACGCAAAAGACCCCAGGGGCCGCTGGAGTGACCCCGTCTGCGTCATCCCGGGCCAGGGCCTCATCGACGCGTGCCCGCTCTTCGACGAGGACGGCAGAGTCTACCTCGTGCACGGCTGGGCCGGCAGCAGGGCCGGATTCAAGAGCGTCCTCAACGTCTGCGAGCTCGACTCCGACTGCACCAAGGCCATCGGCGAGCAGGTGCTCGTGTTCGACGGCAACAAAAACGGCAACACTACCGTCGAGGGCCCGAAATTCTACCGTCACGACGGCAAATACTGGATATTCGCCCCGGCGGGAGGCGTCAAGACCGGCTGGCAGCTGGCCATGAAGGCGGACTCCCCCTTCGGTCCCTACGAATGGAAGAGGGTGTGCGAAGCCGCTGACGCCAAGGACGTCAAGGCCGGGAAGGCCGCTCCCACCCGCGCACCGCACCAGGGCGGCTGGGTGAAGGATGGCGAAGGGAAATACTGGTTCATGCATTTCGAGGACCGTCACGCCTGGGGCAGGGTCGTGCATCTCCAGCCGATGGAGTGGACCTCCGACGGATGGTGCATAATCGGAAAGGACATCGACAAGGACGGCATCGGCGAGCCTGTAGCCGAATGGACGAAGCCCGCTGCGGCCAAGACCTTGAGCGGCAACGCTCCCGACGGCGAGGAGATTTCCAATGGTTTCTCTTCCGTCAACATCCCCCTCAACTGGCAGTGGCACTCCCGCCCGCAGGTCTCCTGGTGCATGCCCAACCCTTCGGACGGTTGCCTCAGGCTCAACTGCCTCAAGCACGAAGATGGGTGGAAGAATCTCTGGGACACCCCCAATCTCCTGCTTGAGAAGGTAGTGGGACCCACTACGGAAGTCACCGCGAAGCTTGTCTTCAAGCCCGCATACGAGGGAGACCGCGCGGGACTCACCGTGATGGGTCAAGACTACGCCACGCTGGAAATGTATTTCGACGGAGAGGAGGTCCTTCTCCAGAGGCGCGACTGCTATGACGCCGTCAAGGGCAAGGCAGAGTCCGTGCTCGACAGCGTCCCGCTCAAGTGCGAGATTTCCGAAAGCGAGAAGCCGTTCTGCACCGTCTACGTGCGCGTCAGCATCCAGGACAAGCCCGTCAAGAAGAATCAGGAGCTCTGGCCGCCGGTGGTGGAATGCACGTTCTCCTACAGCCTCGACGGAAAGAAATTCAAGGATATCGGCCCCGTGTTCACCGCCAAGGAAGGGCAGTGGATAGGTGCCAAGGCGGGATTCTTCGCCACAGCCGACATCAAGAAGAACGACGGCGGGTCCGTCGAAATCCACTGAGCCTGCAAATAAGTGTCAAGATAGAAGGGTTCCGTGCAATCGCGGGACCCTTCAATTTTCTATCTTTGCGAAAAATTACAAAACCACAGAAATGAAAAAGCACATCCTTCTTCTTGCTTCCTGCCTTCTGATGATCTGCGCCTGCAACGGCTCAGGTGACGTCAGGACCACCGATGACTTCAATTTCGACTGGCTCTTCTCCCTTGGAGACGACTCCTCCTGGAGCGAAGCCGCATTCGACGACTCGCAGTGGCGGGAGCTCCATCTCCCCCACGACTGGAGCATCGAAGGAGAATTCTCCTCAAAGCATCCTGCCGGCACGGGCGGCGGCGCCCTTCCCGGCGGAATGGGCTGGTACCGCAAGCATTTCACCACCCCCGAGGGGGAAAGGGTTTTCGTCGAGTTTGACGGAGTTTACCTCAACAGCACGGTATATGTCAACGGCCGGGTAGCGGGCGGAAGGCCTTACGGCTACAGTTCCTTCAACGTGGAGGTCACGCCTTTCCTCAACCCTGCGGGAGAGGAGAACGTGATAGCCGTGCGCATCGACCATTCCAAGCAGCCCAGCGGCCGCTGGTATACCGGCACCGGCATCTACCGCAACGTCCGTCTCGTAACGACCTCTGACGCCCGCATCGCATACAACGGCGTCTGGGTGACCACTCCCGAGATCTCCGACGAGGAGGCTTCCGTGCTCGTACGGACTGAGATTGACGCGGCAAATGGCGGAAACTTCAGCGTAGCCCATACAATAAAGGACGCCTCCGGCAAGGTCGTCGCGAAGGCCGAGGACGGCAAGACCGTCACCATCCCTTCGCCCCACCGCTGGGACATAGACGACCCTTACCTCTATACCGTCGAGACCGAGCTCCTGTCCGACGGCAAGGCCATCGACCGCGTCACCTCCATCTTCGGTGTGAGAGAGACCCGCTGGGACGTCGACAAGGGATTCTTCCTCAATGGAAGGAGCGTCAAGCTGAACGGCGCCTGCCTGCACCACGACCTCGGCTGCATAGGCACCGCAATGTACCGCAGGGCCCTCCAGAGGCAGCTTGAGATCCTTCAGGCGGCAGGGTTCAACGCCATCCGCACATCCCACAACATCCCCGCTCCCGAGCTCATCGAGCTCTGCGACGAGATGGGTCTGATGGTGCTCGACGAGGCGTTCGACAAATGGCGCGGCAGACCCGGCGGCGCCGGCTACGGCCCGTATTTCGACGAGTGGAACACACGCGATCTGACCGACTGGGTCAAGCGTGACCGCAACCACCCATGCGTCATCATCTGGAGCATCGGCAACGAGATCGGCGAGCAGAGCGCCCGCACCGAGGAGCAGAGAATCGCAAACGAGGAGCTCTCCAGGCACCTCGCCGACGTGGTCCGCGCCAATGACCCCACGCGTCCCGTCACCTGCGGCTGCAACGGCCCCGACAAGGACAACTGCGTCTACACCAGCGGCGCGCTCGACGTCATCGGCCTCAACTACAGGTCCTACGCATACGATTCGCTGAGGGTCTGGTTCCCCGGCAAGCCCATTCTCGGCACCGAGACCGTGTCGGCACAGAACAGCCGCGGCATCTACTATCAGCCTTCGACCGGCTTGAGGGTAGCAGGGTCCAACCGCTGGGCTGACGGCACCCCTCTCAGCGAGGAGGAGATGGCGCAGCTCGTTCCCAACGAGTGCACCGCATACGACAACAGCCGCGCATTCTGGGACTGCACCACTACGCACGAAGGCTCCTGGATCCCCATCAGGGACCGCGACTGGGTGGCCGGAGGCTTCATCTGGACAGGATTTGACTACCTCGGAGAGCCCACGGCATACAGATGGCCGTCAAGGAGCTCATACTTCGGCATCGTGGACCTCGCGGGATTCCCCAAGGACCCCTACTATATGTATCAGTCCGAGTGGACGGACGAGACTATGCTGCACCTGGTCCCCCACTGGAACTGGACCGAAGGCGACAAGGTCGACGTCTGGGCTTACTACAACAACGCCGACGAGGTGGAGCTCTTCGTCAACGGGGAGTCTCTCGGACGCGCACACAAGACGCCGGACTGCCTGCACGCCATCTGGCCTGAAGTGACTTTCAAGCCCGGCAAGCTGGAAGCAGTATCCTACAAGGGCGGCAAGGAAGTCACCAGAGCCAGCGTCGAGACTGCGGGAGAGGCCTGCGGCCTGAGGCTCACTCCCGACCGCGCCACCATCGCAGCGGACGGCTATGACCTTTCATTCGTAACGGTCGAAGCCATCGACAAGCAGGGCCGCGCAGTGCCCACTTCGACCGATATGCTGCACTTCTCCGTCAAGGGCGCGGGCGAGCTGTTCGGCGTGGACAACGGCAGCGCCTGTGACACTCTCTGCCTCAAGGGCGCCGACAAGGCCCTCTTCAGCGGCAAGGCTCTCGCAGTCATCCGTTCCGAGAAGGGAAAGAAGGGCGCGGCCACGCTCACCGTCACCTCCGACGGCCTTGGCGAAGCCAATGTCAAGATTAGGACGAAGTAAAATTAATTGCTATATTAGCGGTGTAAAACCCCACCGCCATGCAGATCCAAAGATTTCTCATCATAACTGTGCTTGCATCGGCCTTCAACCTGCCGGCGCAAGCACAGATTGATTTCAAGCAGTTCCACAATCCTTCCCGTGAGTACGGGATCAAGACCTGGTGGTTCTTCGGATACGAAAGGACTACGGACGAAGGCATCACCGCCGATGCGCTGAGCTTTGCCGACGCAGGGTTCGGCGGTGTGGTCTATTACGACCAGAACCACGCCTCCACCCCTTCGCCGGAGGCGGACAAGGCGTTCTCGCTGGAGTGGTGGGAGCATATGGAAAAGGCTGCCCGCGAGGCACAGGCCGCAGGGCTGTCGTTCGAAATGAACATTTCCAACGGATTCGTCGCCGGCGGAGCCTGGATCGACCCTGCGCACGCGATGCAGAGGGTCTCGAGCGCAGAGGTGCGGGTCACGGGGGGAAGAATGGTCGAGACGGCGCTTCCCGCCATCGAAGGGCGGGACGGCTACGTCGAAGACATCGCTCTGCTGGCATTCCCCGCACCGGCAGACTCGTCGGTGCGGCATTTTACGGGCAGATACGCGGCGAAAGGCAAAGGGCGCAACGGAGCGATGCAGATCCCGGGGCCGAGAGGAAGCTTCTCGGGAGCGAAGTGGGAGAAAAGGTCCCCCGTGGGAATGCTGCAGTGCAGCGATGACTCCGTCAACTGGGCAGATGTCGTGGAGCTGGAGCCTATGTATTCCAGCCAAGGGATCTACCCTGTCAGGACCGAAGCATTCGGAGCCACTGATGCAAAGTATTGGAGGATAAACTATTACAGCGATGAAAGGCTGAAAGAATGGTCTGTCGGGCCGGAAGCCCTCATCGACCGCTGGGAGGAGCTCTCCGCCCTGCAGAGCGAGTTTGCGGAAAGGCGCGACACACCCGGATACAGCGCCGCAGAAGTGCTGGACCCCGCCGACATCATCGACATTTCGGGCTTCGTCGGAGAGGACGGAGCCATCCGCTGGAATGCTCCCGAAGGAAACTGGACCATCCTCAGGCTCGCCGCGACCATCACCGGAGCCAAATCGAAGCACGGCAGGGCGGAAATCCTCGGCTACGAGTGCGACAAACTCTCCGTCGAGGCGGCGCAACTCCACTGGGACAGCTATATGCAGGTCATTCTGGACAGGCTCCACACCGACGGAATCGACAATGTCTCGGGGGTGTGTATGGACTCACACGAGGGAGGAGGTCAGAACTGGACCCCGCTGATGCTCAGCGAATTCGCCTCCCGCCGAGGCTACAGGCTCGAGCCCTGGCTGCCGCTGCTGGCCGGCTATGTGGTGGAATCCTACGGGAGAAGCGAGGAGGTCCTGCGGGACTTCCGACAGACAATAAACGACTGCATAACAGACAACTACTTCGGCACAATGCAGGCCAACGCCACCCGGTGCGGCCTTACATTGACCGCCCAGGCTATCGGCAACGCCCTCTGCATCACCGCCGACGCCGTGGCGGTAAAAAAGGGCGTGGACAAACCTCAGGGGGAGTTCTGGAGCTATCAACAGACCGGAGCGTATGACGTAAAGGACTGCTCCAGCGCCGCTCACCTGTACGGGAAGCCCGTCGCGGCGGCGGAAGCATTCACCGACGCAATGTATTACGACACTCCTCTCACCCTTGCCAGGGTCGCCAATATCGCATTCTCCTTCGGAGCCCAGGAATTCGCCATTTGCGCCACCCCTCACATTCCCGACATCAACCCGGCGGAGATGTACGTCGCCGGGCGCGAATACGCCATCAACCGCTCCAACCCCATCTGGGATGACCTGAAGCCACTGTGGAAGTCCTGCGCCCGCTCGACTTATATGCTCCGGCAGGGACTCGCCGCCCCGGACGTGCTGGTCTACATCGGGGACGACATCCCGGTGAAGACTCTGACCGGCCGCCTCCCGGCAGGGCTTGACGGCCTTGACTGGGACGTCTGCACGGGCGACGCCCTGCGCACAAGGCTCTCCGTGACCTCCGACGGACTCGTCACCACCCCCGACGGAGTCGTCTACAAAGCCATTGTCATCGGCGATGACGCATTCGTGTCCCCCGAGTCTCAGAAAGTCCTGGAAGGATTGAAAGCCGCAGGAGCCAAGGTCATCGACGACGCTTCGGACATCGTCCGGCCGCTTGAGATACTTGACGACGGCGGCTCATTCGTGCACACACGCCGCATCGTGGACGGGCACAACCTCCATTTCATCGCGAACATCGAAGACTCTCCGATGGAGCTTCGCTTCCGTCTGGCTGACGGGACTGTCCGCACGCGCATCTGGCGCACCGCCGACGGGACTTTCTCAAAGACGAGGGCGTCGCGCGACGGGACATTCTCCCTCTCGCTCGCCGCGGGAGAGTCTGTGTTTGTACAGTCGCTTTAGGGATCAGACCCTCCGCAGCTCCCAGAAGGCTACGGCAGCGGCGGCGGCCACGTTAAGCGAGTCCACGTTGTGCATCATAGGTATGCGCACGACGTAGTCCGCCTCGGAGATGGCCTGCTGCGAGAGTCCGTCGCCTTCGGTGCCCATCACGAGGGCCAGGCGGTCGACGCTCTTGAGGACCGGATCGTCAAGGGAAATGCTGTCCTCGGTCAGAGCCATCGCCGCAGTCTTGAATCCATAGTCGTGAAGGGAGCTCACGGGACCGTCCAGCCAGGTCCAGGGCGCCATGAAAACAGTCCCCATCGAGACTCTCACGGCACGGCGGTTCAGAGGGTCGCAGGTCGTGCGGGTGAGGAGCACGGCGTCCACGCCCAGCGCCACGGCGGAGCGGAAAATGGCGCCGATGTTGGTCGTGTTGGAGACGCTGTCTATCACCACCACCCTGCGGGCGTCCTTCAGGACCTCCTGCACTGACGGGAGAGGCTTGCGCCGCATCGCGCAAAGGACGCTGCGCGCAACGTGATAGCCGGTAATGGAGCTCAGCAGCTCGGGGCTGCCGGCATAGACGGGGATGTCGCCGCCGATCCTTTTCAGCACCTGCGCCGGGACGCTGTCCAGATGCTTTTCTTCAATGAGCAGCGAGACGGGCTCGTACCCAGCGTCCAAGGCTGAAGCGATCACCTTCCCGCTCTCGGCGATGAAAAATCCTTCCGCGGAGAGCCGCTTGTCGCAAAGCTGCGCCTCGGTGAGGGAGGAGAACATCTCCACGCCGGGGTCGGAAAGAGAAGATATGTGGATGACGGGCATATCAATTAAGGGCTGTGAATTTGTAACCGAGTGCGTGGAGCTCCAAGGACTCCCCTATCTGGAACATCACCTTGACGCAGCGGATGAGGACATAATAAGCTTCGACACTCTGCGACTCGAAACCCTCGCGGCGGATGAGGGTCTGGGTCAGCGCGGCGCAGCTGCTCAGGGTGTGCGAGAGCCTCAACGCCTCGGCGGAGTCGAGCGGAAGGCCCAGAATGTCGCGGACGATGTGCTCGTCCATATCGTCATAGCCCCTCGGGCCGTAGTAGGACACGTACGTGTCCGAGTGGTGAGCGCGCCAGTTCTCGTCCCAATGGCAGGCGACAGCCATACCGAGATATGCCGCCCAGGCGAGGGCGACGTCAGGGTATTCGTTGAAATTGTGGACCGCGTCGATCATGCATTCGCGCGCGAACTCGTCCCACTTGGCGTCGATGTCATCCGAGCGCAGAAGGGTCCCTGCCATCATCCCGTTCTGGGAGCAGAGCCTGATGAGCTCCTCCCGGAGGTTCTTTTCAAAAGAGTCGTAAGCCGCCGTCCTGATGTCTTCCATAAAAATGCCTTAAAAATTGTAGTGCAAATATCGCAAAATTTATGGCTATATTTGGCATTGTTATGAAAAGATTGGCTTTAGCTTTGACCCTGGCGCTGTGTGCCTGCAGCGCAGGGCAGAAAGACCCGGCGCCGGTCGGGCCCGTCCCCACCGCGGAGCAGGTGGCGTGGCATCAGGATGAAGTATGGGCGTTCGTGCATTTCGGTCTCAACACCTTCACTGACAAGGAGTGGGGTTACGGGGACACCGACCCGTCGCTCTTCGATCCCTCGGACCTCGACTGCGAGCAATGGGTGCGCACTTTCGCCGCAGCGGGCATCAAGGGCGTCATCGTCACCGCCAAGCATCACGACGGATTCTGCCTCTGGCCCTCGAAATACACCGACTACTCCGTCGCGGCGTCCCCTTACAAGGACGGCAAGGGCGACATCGTGGGAGAGCTCTCGGAAGCCTGCGCCAAATACGGGCTCAAGATGGGCGTCTATCTCTCGCCCTGGGACAGGCATCAGGCCTGTTACGGCACCGCCGAATATGTCGAATACTACCACAACCAACTCTGCGAGCTCCTATCCTCCTACGGCAGGATTTCCGAAGTCTGGCTGGACGGCGCCAACGGAGGCGACGGCTGGTATGGCGGGGCCAACGAAAAGCGAAGCATCGATGCCACGAAATACTATGATTATCAACGCATTGCCAAAGAAGTGGAGGATCTCCAGCCAGGTGCCGTCATCTTCTCCGACGGAGGTCCCGGCTGCCGCTGGGTGGGCAACGAGAACGGGCAGGCCTCCGAGACCGACTGGGCGTTCCTTCGCGGCGGCGAAGTCTATCCCGGATATCCGAAATATTGGGAGCTGGGCGAAGGGCACGCCGACGGCGACGCCTGGATCCCCGCCGAGTGCGACGTCTCGATCAGGAAGGGATGGTTCTGGCACGACGACGGCAGCACCAAGAGCGCGGAACGGCTCGCCGAACTCTACTACGAGAGCGTCGGCCGCGGCGGAAAGCTTCTCCTCAACTTCCCCCCTGACAGGCGCGGACTCATCCCCGAGACCGACTCCCTCGCTGCGGTGCAGGCTCGCGGCATCATCGACTCAGAGCTTGGAGAGAACCTTCTCATCGGAGCGAAGGTAACCGCAAGCGGGAGCTTCAGCGGGAAACATCGCCCCGTGAACGCGCTGGACGGCAGTTTCGACACCTACTGGGCGGCTCGAGACACCTCCGCGACGCTCGAGATGAGCCTTCCCGAGGCTCAAGTCCTGGAAAGGCTGGCGCTCCAGGAGTACATCCCCCTGGGACAGAGGGTGAAGGCGTTCAGAGTCGAATATTCCTCCGACGGCGAAGGATGGCTTCAGCTGCCCGTAGAAGAAAAGACCACCACCGTCGGGTACAAGCGGATACTCCGCTTCCCCGGGGTGATGGTCAAGTCCATTCGTATCATATTCGAAGACTCCCGCGCCTGCCCCTGCATCAGCGAGGTCGCGGCATACGGCGGGAGCCTGTAATCTCTATTCCAAAGTCCTCAGGACGAAGGAGAACTCCCTCTCGACAGGGTGCAGCATATACTCGTCGCGAGGCACGGCTCCCCAGGAGTTGACGCAGCCGAGGCCCATCTGCGCGAGGTCAAGGTTGACGTGCACAAGGCCGTCCGGGGTGAGCTCGGGCGAATGGCGCTGAGCGTAGCGGTCGGCGGAAAGGTCGATGTCCTTGCGGGCGAACGGCAGGGCCGAAGCGGAGAACTTCTCCCCTACAGCGCAGATTTCCAGTCCCTGGCCGACTTCGTTGACTATCCTGAGCCACTTCATCCCGGTATGGGTGCCGGACTCCTGCGGACGGACATAGCCGTAATGATACTGGTCCGCGACGCTCTGACGGTAGATGCCCATCTCGGAGGCGGCGTTGCGGTCGGCGTAATTCTCCCAAGGTCCTTCGCCGTAGAATTCGATCAAGGAATAATCGCCGGGCAGGGCGAATTCGACTCCGAATCTGAAAAGGTCGGGAGCGTCCGCAGCGATGTCGGTCATCTTCTCCGTCACAAGGACGCTGCCGTCGGCACGGGTCTCGTACTTCAGGCTCACCTTCGCAAGGCCGGCCACGTCATAGACGGTCTCGTCCCCGCTCTGAGAGACCACCTTCATCTCGGGATAGAGCCAGGCGGCCATCTTCTTCTGGAACGAAGCTCCGAGGTCGTTCTCGGTGACGGCTCTGCCAAAGCAAGGAAGGATAGCCTGCGAGAGCATCTTCAGGGCATCTCCTGAAGGAGAGCAGGGCTTGAGGCCTGCGCAAGGAGCAGTCTCGCGGATAACTATCTGGTCGTGAGAGACTTCCTCTCCCGCATCGAGAAGTCCGTAAGGACGCTTCAGCAAATATTTCACGTTGAGATAGAGGTCTCCCTCGAGGCCCTCGAGACAGTGCTCGCAATAGCCGAGCTTCAGTTGCACGCTCTGCTGGGGAGCGGCGTCAAGCTTGTCCACGCAGCCGCTGCGCACCACCTTTCCTTCGTTTATGACCTCCCAGAGCATCATATAACGGTCCAGGGAGATGAAAAGGTTCTCGTTGAAGACGCTGACCTCGCCCTTCAGAGCCTGCTCGGGAGTGGCGGAGGTAAGGATCGAGCGGTACTGGTGCTGCACCTCGTAGGCGTGGGGGTGAAGGCTGCGGTCAGCGGCGATGATGCCGTTGCAGTTGAACGAATTGTCCGAAGGGTCATAGTCGTTGAAATCGCCTCCGAAAGCATAGATATATCCCGTCTGAGACTTCTCGGAAGGCCATCTCACCGCCTGGTCCACGAAATCCCAGATAAATCCGCCCTGGAGCTGGGGGTACTTGCGGAAAAGGTCGCAGTACTCCTTCAGGCCTCCTTCAGAGTTGCCCATCGCGTGAGCGTACTCGCACTGGATGAAGGGACGCTCCTGCTTGGAGGAACCGTATCTCTCCATAAACTCGTAGCCGGCGTACATCGGGCAGTAGATGTCTGTGTTGTAGTCATCCAGGGCGCGCTCGTACTGCACGGGGCGGGAGTCGTACGCCTTGAGCCAGTCGTAAGCCTTGCGGAAATTGTCACCGTTGCCGGCCTCGTTTCCAAGGCTCCAGATGATGACCGAAGGATGATTGAAGTCGCGCTGGGCCATCCTGCTCACCCTCTCGAGGTGTGTGGATTCGTAGTCGGGTCTCGCCGCGAGCGTCTTCTCCTTATATCCCATACCGTGGGACTCGTTGTTGGCCTCGTCCACCACGTACAGGCCGTACTTGTCGCAAAGCGAAAGCCAGCGAGGGTCATTGGGATAGTGGGAGGTACGCACCGCATTGATATTGAGCTGCTTCATTATGCGGATGTCGTTTATCATCTCCTCGACGCTCACCACGTATCCGCCCTTGGCGGACATCTCGTGGCGGTCGGCGCCCTTGATGAACACCCTCTGTCCGTTCACCTTGAGGATGCCGTCCTCGATGCGCACGTCGCGGAATCCGAAGTCCAGCTCCACGGTCTCGGTATCAGCCTTGCCGGTGGAAGCGACAGCCTTGAGGTGATAGAGGTTCGGCACCTCCGCGCTCCAAAGCTGCACGTCTTCAAGCTTGCCGGAAGCGGGGACTTCCTTCTCTTCCAGGCCCGGGCCCGAAACGAAATATTTCACCGCCTTGACGCCCTTGGTCGAAGTGGTCTCGAAGCTGTATTCGCCTTCCATCGAAGCGCTTACGTGGATGTCCTCGATACGCGCCTTGGGCCTTGCCACAAGGAAACTCTCGCGTGCGATGCCCGCATATCTCCAGAAATCCTGGTCCTCGAGGTAGGAGCCGTCGCACCAGCGGAAAATCTCCAGGGCGATGAGATTGCTCTGGCCGGGCTTTATGTACTTGGTCACGTCGAAACGGGCCTCCAGCTTGCTGTCCTCGCTGTAGCCGACTTCCTTTCCGTTGACCCAGACGCGCACGTTGGAAGTGGCGGAGCCTATGACGAGATGGATGTCAGACCCCTTCCAGTCAGCGGGAATGTCGAAACTCCTTCGATACTGGCCGACGTAGTTGTGCTCCGAAGGGGCGAAAGGGGGATTGGTGTCAAAATGGCCCCTCCAGGCATAGCCTATGTTGACGTAGAGGGGATCTCCGTAGCCGTTGAGCTCCCACATACCGGGGACGGGCATCGTGCCCCAGGCGGAGTCGTCGGTCTCGGGCTTGTAGAAATCGAGGGACCTCTCCTCCGGGCTCTGATACCAGGCGAACTGCCAGTCGCCGTGAAGCGAGATGGTCGGGGAGTCAGTCTTGAGGGTTACGTGCATCGGGAGGCGGGCACGCTGGTTTACAGCGGGATTCTGCCAGTCCTCGGCGGCGGAAAGCACCAGACTCAAAGTCATAAGCGCGAAAAGGGCAAGGATTTTTTTCATATACGGTCAATTGTGTTCTTCCAAAGATAATTAATTTTGTGTTGATAGCAAAAAATGTGTATGTTTGCACTCGAATCGGGGTACAGAAAGGACTTCTGTTGAGAAACACCCGTAGAACTTGATGCGGTCAATACCGCCGTAAGGAATTTGCTATGTTTTCATTCGAAAAGGACTGCAGGGCGGTCCGGGAGCGCTCCCCTCTCATTCTCAACATCACAAACCACGTGGCGATGAACTTCACCGCAAACGCCCTTCTCGCCATCGGCGCATCCCCCCTGATGTCCTCCGAGCAGGAGGAGATGGTGGAGCTGACGATTATGTGCTCCGCGCTCGTGGTCAACATCGGCACTCTCGAAAAGGCGCAGCTCGAAGCTCAGAAGACGGCGGCAAAGACAGCCATAATGCTCGGCAGGCCCTGGGTGCTGGACCCGGCTGGCGTGGGGGCGAGCCGCTTTCGCTCCGCCGCAGTACGGGAACTCATCGCCCTGCACCCCTCGGTCATCCGAGGCAACGCTTCGGAAATACTCTTTCTCGCCGGCGGCGAAGCGCGCTCGAGAGGCGTGGACAGCACCGAAGACAGCGCCCGCGCCGTGGAAGCGGGAAAGCGCCTCGCCCGGGACTCGGGAGCAGTCGTCAGCATAAGCGGGCCGACAGACTATATCACTGACGGAGAGGAAGTTGTCTCTATCGAAGGGGGTAGCCCCCTTATGCCTCAGGTGACGGCGATGGGATGCGCGGCGACGGCCATCACGGGGGCGTTTCTGGCGGTGGACGAGGATCCGTTGAGAGCGGCCGCAGGAGCGATGTCCCTAATGAGCGCGGCGGGCGGAGACGCTGCACTTGCAAGCGAAGGCCCCGGCACCTTCGCCGCCAGGTTCATCGATTCCCTATGGAAAAAAAGCGGACAATATGAATAGAAATCTACTGAAACTCTACTTGGTGACGGACCGTTCCCTCGCGCTCGGAAGGAGCCTGGAGGAGGTGGTCGCTGCGGCCGTAGAAGGGGGCGTCACGATGGTCCAGCTGCGCGAGAAGGACATCTCCACCCGTGACTTCGTCGCCGAAGCGGTAAGGCTGCGGGAGCTCTTGAAGCCTCTCGGAGTGCCTCTGGTCATCAACGACCGCGTGGACGTCGCGCTGGCCTGTGACGCGGACGGCGTGCACATCGGACAGAGCGACATGCCGTACAGCGTCGCGCGCCGACTGCTCGGCCCCGACAAAATTATCGGACTTTCCGTCGAGAATATGGCCCAGGTACTGGAAGCGAATTGTCTGGACGTGGACTACATCGGCGTTTCGCCGGTATTCGCCACGCCGACAAAGACAGACACCGCCCGTCCTTTCGGACTCGAAGGGCTGAAGGAAGCCGTCCGAGAGTCCGTGCACCCCACGGTCGCGATAGGCGGGATGAACTCCTCGACCGCAGCGGCGGTGATGGAGTGCGGCACGGACGGGATAGCGGTCGTCAGCGCCATTGTGAGCGCCCCGGACCCCCGCGCCGCCTCGGCTGAACTTTTAAGGATTTTGGGATGAAACTGGGAGAATTCGAACTGATCGACTGGATACGCACCCGCTTCTCCGTGCCCGAAGGGGTCACGGGAATAGGCGACGACTGCGCCGTACTGCCTCAGCGCGAGGGGCTTGAGACCCTCGTATCGACCGATATGCTCGTCGAGGGAGTGCACTTTCTTTTGAGCGACGCCGACCCATTCGCCCTCGGCTGGAAGAGCGCGGCGGTGAATGTCAGCGACATCGCGGCGATGGGGGGACGGCCCGTGGGGTCATTCCTCTCGTTCGCCTTGCCGAAGGGTCTCTCCGACGACTTCGTCAAAGCGTTTATGGAAGGATACAAGGCTCTTTCCGACAGGTACGGCTGCCCCCTTCTCGGCGGCGACACCACCTCGTCAAAGACCGGGCTCTGCATCAGCGTCACAGTGCTCGGGGAGACTCCGAAGGGACGCTCCATCCGACGGAACGGCGCCCTCGCCGGAGACCTTGTATGCGTTACCGGGACACTCGGAGACAGCGCTGCGGGACTCCGCTGCATTCTTGAGGGAGTGGAGAGGGACGATGCTGCCAATCAATTGATATACAAGCATTACCATCCGCTCCCGAGAGTCACGGAAGGCCTCTCGCTCGCATCCGCCGGGGTACACTCTATGATGGACGTTTCCGACGGAGTGGCTTCGGACCTCAGGCACATCCTGAAGGCTTCCGGGGTCGGTGCGAAGGTGGATTGCGGCAGCCTTCCCTTCTCCAAGGAAATGCTCGCCGTCTGCTCCTCGCACGGCTGGGACCCTGTAACGTTGGCGCTCGAGGGGGGCGAAGACTACGAGCTCCTGTTCACCGTGGACCCGCTCACCGAAGCGTCGCTGAAGGTGGAGCACCACGTCATCGGACAAACAGTTGAAGGAGGCGGCGTCGAATGGGCGGGCGACGGACGCGACCATATGGGATTCAGACACTTTTGATTATGAAATATCCTGTCGTACTTACAATAGCCGGGAGCGACTCCTGCGGAGGAGCCGGCGTCCAGGCGGACATCAAGGCCATCAGCGCCACCGGCTCCTACGCCGCGAGCGCCATCACCGCCGTTACGGTGCAGAACACTCTCGGAGTGCAGGCGGTGCACAACGTCCCCGTCGACATCGTCAAGGGGCAGATCGAGGCGGTGGTGAGCGACATCGGCGCCGACGCGATAAAGATAGGGATGTTGAGCTCGGCCGAGCTTGTCCTCGCGGTGCGGGACAGCATCGGATCTCTTGGCGTTGAAAACATAGTGCTCGATCCCGTGATGGTCTCCACCAGCGGGCACACCCTCCTGGCCTCGGACGCCATCGGGGTGCTGGCCTCGCAGCTCGCACCTCTCGCAAGGGTCGTGACGCCCAACATTCCCGAAGCCCAAATACTTCTGGGAGAGAAGATTACTGACCAAAACGAATTGCCTTCAACGGCGCGAGCCCTGTCGGAAAAGCTCTCCTCCCGGGGAAGGAAAGTGTCCGTCCTTATGAAGGCGGGGCATCTCGAGGACGAACGTCTCGTCGATTATTTCTACAATGCCGAAGAAGACCACGTCGTGCCTCTGGAGTCCTCGCGAGTGCATTCCCCCAACACCCACGGCACCGGCTGCACGCTCTCTTCCGCCCTGGCGTCCTACCTGGCGCAGGGGTTCGGTCTGGACGAAGCCGCCCGGCGGGCGAAGGACTACATCGCCCGCGCAATCGAGTCAGGTGCGGACTACTCCATCGGCCACGGCCACGGCCCGGTCAATCATTTCTGGATGCTGAAGAGGCGTTGACCGTCATCTCCCTACGGGGCTACTTCGCGGCGGGGACGCAGACTCTGACGTCCTGAGGGAGCCAGACCGTCATCTCGCCGCTGCCCCGGTGGCACCAGGCGTAGTAAGGGATGAGGGTGAGGGAGACGTCGCTGACGCTCAGACGCCCGTTAGGAGCAACGGAAACAGCCTGTGCCGAAGTGCGGATCTTGTCGATGCCGTAGAGCTCGTCCGGGCATTCCACCACTTCGAAAGAAGGATTCTTTTCCACCACGACGCTCCTGACGGAGAAGTCATTGTCGGGCCATTCGGCGCAATACACGATCGGGCCGCGCTCGACGCACACCTTGCCCTCGTCTGCCTTCACCGCCTCGTGAGCCTTTACAAGGCGCGGCGCCATATCGAAGTGCACGCGCCCCTCGTCGCCCGTCTTCCACACCCGTTCGACGGTGAAATATCCGTCCTCCGTCGGCGACCCCTGGGCGGGCTCGCCGTTGACTTCTATGGAGTAGCCGAGCTGCACGTCATCCGCATAGGTGTACAGGTCGCTCGGGACGGGGGCTCCGCCCACCCATCCGGGTATACGGATCTTGAGCGCGAATGGCTTTTTCTGCGCCGTCTTGTCGATGGTCAGCGCGACGTCGCCGTCCCAGGGATAGCGGGTCTGTTGACTCAGGGTGACAGCCTTGCCACCGATTTTCTCTGTAACGGTGTTGCCCATAAACAGATTGACATACAGAGAGTTGTCCTTCACCGCATAGACGTAACCCGGGAGCGAGGGAATGAACCTGCAGATGTTGGACGGGCAGCAGGCGCAGCCGAACCAGGCCTGCCGGCGGTGCTGCCCCGCGCTTTCGAGAGGATTGGGGTAGAAGAACGAGTCTCCCTCGAGGCTCACGCCGCTGATAAGACCGTTGTATAGCGAGCGCTCGAGCACGTCGAAGTACTTGGACTCCCCGTGCAGGAGGAACATTCTGTAATTGACATAGACGTTCGCGATGGCTGCGCAGGTCTCGCAGTATGCGGTCATATTGGGGAGCTTGTAGCCTTCCTCGTAGCCTTCGTTGGCGTTGGTGGAGCCCACGCCGCCCGTTATATAGAGTTTCTGCGAGACAAGGCTCTGCCAGATGCGGTCGATGGCGTCCACATAGCCGCTGTCGCCGGTGAGCGCCGCCACGTCAGCCATTCCCGAATACATATACCCCGCCCTCACGGCGTGGCCCACGGGCTCGCTCTGCTCCAGGACGGGGAGATGCGCCTGGCTGTACTCGTCGCGGCGGTCGGTATAACCCCTCTTGTCGAGGAAGTACTTCGCCTGGTCGAGATATTTCTTCTCGCCCGTGACGGTGTAGAGGCGGGCGAGGGCCATCTCCGCTATCTGATGCCCCGGGACGCGCGCGACCTGGCCTTCGCCGTCACCTATCTCGCGGCAGACGCAGTCGGCGTAGCGGATGGCGATGTCGAGGAAATTGCGCTTCCCGGTGGCCTGGAAATGCGCAACGGCGCCGTCCACCATATGCCCGAGGTTGTAGAATTCGTGGCTGAGCTCCTCCACCTTTGACCATCTCTCGGGACCCGCCCAGCCGTGGGGACGCTCGGGGTTCTGGGTGCGCGCGGTGTAGAGATAGCCGTCCGGCTCCTGAGCCGCAGCGACGATTGTCAGCACGCTGTCGATGTAGGCCTCGAGTTTCTTGTCGGGATAGGTCTGGAGTATGTAGCTCGCTCCTTCGATGGTCTTGTACACGTCGGTGTCATCGAACGAATAGCCCCCGACCTTGAAGCCGAGATTGTGGTTGGCGTGCATCTGCGCGGCGGCGTTCTCGAAATTGAGATACCTTCCGCTCTCCTCGCACTTGCTGAAGGCGAGTGGGATGGTCACCTCGCGGCTGGCCTTGAGTCTCTGACCCCAGAATGAGTCCGTGACCTTGACGGAAGTGAAGGGGACGGGATCGATGGGATAGCCCGAGGACTTGGTCTGCGCAAGGACAGTCAGGCCCGTCAGGGCGAAAATGAATAGGGGGGTGAAGATGCGTTTCATAAGGAAAAAGGTTTGTGCGAAGACAAATTTATCAATTATATTGGAATTTTTAAAAATAGAAGCCAACTTTGCACAGGACAAACTTTAAAACTGCATAAATTATGAGCACAAAGTATTCTGGCACCCAGACCGAGAAGAACCTGGAAGCGGCTTTCGCCGGCGAGTCACAGGCCCGCAACAAGTACACATATTTCGCATCAAAGGCAAAGAAAGAAGGGTACGAGCAGATCGCGGCCCTCTTCCTCAAGACAGCCGACAACGAGAAGGAGCACGCCAAGCTCTGGTTCAAGGAGCTCGAGGGGATAGGCGACACCGCTCAGAACCTTGCTGCAGCCGCCGCGGGCGAGAACTTCGAGTGGACTGACATGTACGAAGGCTTCGCCAAGACCGCCGACGAGGAAGGATTCCCCGAGCTGGCCGCCAAGTTCCGCGGGGTCGCAGCCATCGAGAAGCAGCACGAGGAGCGCTACAGAGCTCTGTTGAAGAACGTCGAGACCGCCGCCGTATTCGCCAAGAGCGAGGTGAAGGTGTGGGAATGCCGCAACTGCGGACACATCGTGGTCGGCACCGCCGCCCCCGAGACCTGTCCTGTCTGCGCACACCCTCAGGCCTATTTCGAGGTCCACGCGGAGAACTACTAGCAGATTACGCCTGTGAAAATGCCGGCCCCGCTGATGCGGAGCCGGTTTTCGTTTAAGGAAAAGTGCAAAAACGCCGATTTTGCACTTTTCTCGGCAAAAAAGGTGGGAAAGATTACTTCAGGGTCCTGACGAAGAAATCCACGATGTGGGTGCCGGCCTCGACGTGGGTGTGGGACTCGGGGAATCCGTGCGCGCCTCCGGGCACGACGTTCACTTCGCACTTGTCATAAGCCTTGCGCGCCCTTTCGATATAGTCTCCTGCCGCGATGGGGTCCTTGTCTCCATAGACAATCATCACTTCTCCCTTGTATTTTGGCATCTGCGCAAACACGTCATAACCGACAAGCTTGTCATAGTAGACGTGCGACAGGGGAAGCCCCATCACTTCGACTCCCGTCTCGGAGGTGATGGCCTCCTTGGGGTGCATGGTGACGGCGTGCTCGGCGATGGAGAATGCAGGATAGACCAACACGACGGACTTGAACGCCTGCGGCATCTGCGATGAAGCGATGGCGGCCACAAGACCTCCCTGGCTGCATCCCAGCAGGGAAATGCGGTCCTTGTCAATGAAGCTCCATCCCTTGGCGGCGGCCACGATGGCGGCGATGTCGTCAGCCTCGGTGAAGACGGACATCTCGATGGAAGTGCCTTCGCTCCTGCTCCTCAGACCTCCTCCGCAGAAATCGAACACATAGCTCGCAATGCCCTGCTGAGCGAGGAGCTGCCCGTAGGCGTCGACCTCGGCATAGGACGAATTGTACCCGTGCGCGAGGATGGCGAGCGGATGGCGGGCGGCGCCGTCATTGGGAAGGAACAGCTTGCCCCAGATGTTCTGGCCCTTGGCGTTGGTGCAGTGGACCTCGATCTCGCTGAAGGGGTCGTTGAGAAATCCCTCTCCCGGCTCCTTGGACTTCATCGTCCAGCCGGGGAAGTCGTCGAGACGGTTGGAAAGGAACACTTCGCCGCTCTCTTCGTCACCCCTGAACTGCCAGTCGAGCCAGGCGATGAGCATCCGTGCGAAACTGCCGCCGTAAATGTCGGCGTAGTCACCGACGTGACCGGCCGTGAGGTGGCTCGCGAATGCGGCGAAGACGTGGCTGATGGAAGCATAGTCGATGCAGCCGTTGGCGAACGCGATGTCACTGACGCCGCCTTCCATATAAAGTATGGGCGAATGCAGGTCGGCGAGGGACTCGGGGCCGGCATCGGACATCGTCATCGTGCCCATACCGGAGTTGACCATCACGCAGGTCTTGACGCGAGGGTCAGCTGCGGCCCAGAGAGCCTGGGCACCGCCGCAGGACTGCCCCGCAACGGCAATTTTGTCAAGGTCGGCGCAAGCGAAATATGCGCTGCGCTTAAGAGAATTCTGCGAAGCTATCCAGTCCATCGCCAGGAGCATCTGCTCATTGGGGGACTTCTGCAGGGGACGGTCGTCGATGGAGTCCTGCATACTGCCCAGAGCGATGACTATGTAGCCCCTCGAGGCCACTTCGGAGAGCATCCTCTCGTGAGGAAGGGAAGTGTCGTTGCAGCCGCCGTTGGCCCAGACTAGGACCGGAAGCGGACCCTCGGCCGAGACGGCCGCCTTGATGTCCGAAGGACGGTAGACGACAGCATCCGGGAACGTCTTTTCTTCGGTGGCGATGGACTTGTACGGGCCGCTGCCGCCGCCGTCTATGACTTTCGTGCGCACCTTCGGTGCGGCATTCAAGGAAACAAGAGTGAATGAAAGCAGCAGAAGCGCCGCCGCCTTTTGACAAATAACGTTCATTTTTTTCTCTTTTTGGTTCTTTTTCTCACAAAGGTACCGACAAATTGACGCATTTGTGTTATATTTATCGGACAAATATTTTCACTTATGAACTGCAGACTGCTTCTTATCTCCGCTTTGATGCTCCAGGGCCTTATGCTTTGCGCCCAGGGGCCCGGTCCCGCTGTGGGCACCGAATTCGAATATCCCAACGCCCACGACCCCGTGGTGGCGCAGTGCGACGGCCGCTATTACGTTTTCACGACCGGTATGGGCATAATGTCATCCTCCGACATGAAGACCTGGAGAATGGAAGGGAGAGTCCTTGACAAGATCCCGCAGTGGGCGGCGGACAAGGGATTCCGCGGCATGCCCTGGGCTCCCGACATTCAGAAATTCGGCGACACCTGGTACATCTACTACTCATATTCCGGCTTCGGCAAGAACAAGTCCGCCATCGGCGTGGCCACCAACAAGACCCTCAACCCCGAGTCCCCCGACTACAAATGGGAGGATCAGGGAATGATTGTCGAGTCCGTCCCCGGCAGGGACGAATGGAACGCCATCGACGCCAATGTCACCCTCGACGGGGACGGCACCGCCTGGCTCGTGTTCGGATCCTTCTGGAGGGGCATCAAGATGACGAAACTCGACCCGTCCTTCACCCGTCTTTCCGACCCTCAGGTGTGGTATCCTGTCGCAAGGCGCCCCGAAGGCACGGCCCCGGAGACCGTCTCCACCGACACCGCGGTGCGCCCCGACCCCAGAGGCAAGGATTTCGACGCGGGGAACGGCGCCATCGAGGCCCCGTTCATCTTCAAGCACGAAGACTTCTACTATCTGTTCGTCTCGTTCGACCTGTGCTGCAGAGGAGCCAAGAGCACCTACAACGTCGTGGTCGGCAGGTCCGAAAAGATCACGGGTCCCTACTTCGACAAGGACGGAGTGAACCTTATGGACGGAGGCGGCACCCTTGTTGCAAAGGGGAATGACCAGTTTGCAGGCGTCGGCCACTGCGCAGTCGCCACCCTGGACGGAAAGGACTACATCTATATGCACGCCTACGACAAGGACTACGACTATGCCTCAAAGCTGCTCGTACGCCCCCTGGGCTGGACCGCGGAAGGATGGCCCGTCGTGGACCTTTGAATCACTGAAACATAAAACCAATCACACAATATGACACTTTACAGAAAACTTATCGCTCTTGCGCTTTTCATTTCTGCCGGCACCGGCCTCTCGGCCCAGCAGACCATTCACGTCAAGGACTCCGAAGCCACGGGACAGATCATCCCCAAGGAAATCTACGGACAGTTCTCCGAGCACCTCGGCAGCTGCATCTACGGCGGCCTCTGGGTGGGCAAGGACTCCCCCATTCCCAACCGGGACGGCTACCGTCTGGACGTGCTGAACGCCCTCAAGGACCTTCAGGTCCCCGTGATGAGATGGCCCGGCGGCTGCTTCGCCGACGACTATCACTGGATGGACGGCATCGGTCCCCAGGAGCAGAGAGCCAAGATATCCAACAACAACTGGGGCGGTACTCTGGAGGACAACAGCTTCGGCACGCACGAGTTTCTGAACCTCTGCGAGCTGCTGGGGTGCGAGCCCTACATCAGCGGCAACGTCGGCAGCGGCACCCCCGAGGAGCTCGCCAAGTGGGTCGAGTATATGAC
>R15__coassemble_541_pt1 | contig 30280 bp, 27 predicted proteins | sample R15__metabat2_low_PE_040 | metagenome-assembled genome bin R15
CTGCTCATCCCGGCATCCGCCCAGAGCAAAGTGCAGAAATGCTCTATGCAGAGCGCTGTCCTGGGAGTGGAAAAGGAGTATGTTGTCTACCTGCCTTCGGACTACGATCCGGAAGGCGACAGGACCTACCCGGTGCTGTATCTTTTACACGGACTTGGAGGCTGCTGCACCACCTGGACTGAGAATTATGACCTGAAAAGCATCGCCGACAGGCGCATAAAATCCGGATTCAGCGTCCCGATGATTATCGTAATGCCGGACGCGGGCGGAGTGCTCGAAAACCACAAAGGAGACAATGTCGGCTACGTAAACCGCGAGGGCTGGAGGTACGAAGATTATTTCTTCGAAGAGCTGATCCCCGAGATAGAATCCCGCTTCAGGGCCGCGCCCGGCTTCAGGGCCGTTTCCGGCCTGTCGATGGGCGGCTCGGCGTCCGTCATCTATGCCATGCATCGCCCGGAGTGCTTCGTCTGCTCCTGTCCGATGTCCTCCAGGGTCGAGGGCACCCCTGACCACGCACCCGGCACCGGTGGCGACAGCGAGGCCTTCTACGCCTACAGCCGCGACCATAATATGGTCGAGTACCTCAGGAGCCAGAGCCCCGAGCGTCAGGCCCTGATCGGACAGGTACGCTGGTACCTGGACTGTGGATCTTCTGACAGTCTCCTGCCCGGCAATATGCATCTGTATGAACTTATGCACGCGCTACGCTTCCCCTGCGCCGAGCTTCGTGTGCGCGAGGGCTCCCACAAGGCCGATTACTGGCGCACATCCTTGCCGGAGGTGATGACCTTCGTGTCGGTGGCTTTCGCACTCGGGGTAGAGTGAATATCGGAAAATCCGGATCGTGCTTGGACAGGCACCGGTCTCCGCACTCATCCGCAAACAGAAAATAAAACAACCGCGAAAATGCCGCTCACCGGCAGGGGGCAGTTCAATCCTCGTCCTCAGCTTCGTCGGTAAAGCCTGCTCCCGGGAAATCCATCACGTCCCACAGGGCGTCCATCTCGCGCCTGTCCTTCTTGGTCGGACGTCCGGCGCCCCTGTCGCGCTTGACAAAGAACGTCTCGCGAGGGGCGTGGAGCTTGTCCAGCTCGCTCTGCGGGGTGAGGTTTTCGGCGAATTCCGGCACTTTGACGGCCCCCATCCTCTGCTCCGCGGGCTGCAGCACTCTGTAGGTAAACTGCGCCGCGCCTTTGCGGACGGATACCGTGTCGCCTGCCTTGACGGCCTTGGAGGGCTTGACGGGCGAGCCGTTGAGGAGCACTTTGTTGCCGTTGCAGGCCTCGGTGGCTTCGCTACGTGTCTTGTACAGGCGGATGGCCCAGACGTATTTGTCAATTCTTACTGAATCTGCCATAGATGCTGTTGAATTTGTATTCCTCACCCTCGTCCTCAGGGAGCAACGGCTCTGCCGACGGATCTATGTACGCGTCCTCGTCCGTCTCCCTTTGGACCATCGTCTCGAGAAGGACGGTCCCTTCCTTTGCGGGGATGAGATAAAATTCGCTCATCTCTGCGGGCACGAGCACGCTCCCTCCGGCGCTGACGACGCATTTTTCGATGTCTTCGCCCTTCGGGGCTTCAATCACCGCCTCGCCCTTGATGCAGGTATAGACGGCGAAACTTCCTCCCTCCGGGGACTTTATCTGCAGCGGCTCCGGGAGATCTATCTTTGTGACCTTGAACTCCTGCTCCCGGGCGAGCTCAGCTCCCGACACCCTTGTCACGGGCGATGCCTTGTAGTCGATGAAGTCAAGTGCCTCCACTATCGTGAGGCTCGGGTCAAACTCGTCCTCTCCTACCTCTCCGCCCCAGGCGCAGAGGCAGAAGTCGAGGGCCGATGCCTCGCTGATTTCGAGTATCTTGACTTTTCCGGATGCCGAACTGACGGTCCCGGGCCTTATCAGGAAGCAGTCCCCCTTGCGCGGCTTTGTATGGTTGAGAATGTCGGAGACGCTGCAGTCTCCGCACTTGCCGACCACCTGGGAAGCGTCCGTGTCGCGGCAGAAGCCGATGGAGATGTCAGCTCCCGAAGCGGCGTCCAGGATGTACCACAGCTTTGACTTGCCGAGCGAGTCGTACCTCTGCTCCGCCGTCCCGTCGTCGGGATGTACCACCAGGGGAGTGCGCCCCGTCACGTCCAGGACCTTGACTCCGACCGGAAACTGCCTGCCGTACCAGGCGAACACTTCCTCGCCCGTCACTCTGTCCATATACATGTCCATCACCTCGTCCAGGGTGTTGAAAGTAAGCCAGCCGTTTTTTACCGCACTCTCTTTCCAGCCTAGGTCCGCAAGGTGGTAAGTCTCTGTCCCCCAAGGGAAAACGTCTTCGATGACGGAGAATTTGAAAGGATAAAGTTTCTTTTCTTCTTCCATATGAATGTCTGTTGCTTGACAAAGTTAAAAATAAAACATAACTTAGCCAAGATTGAAAAAAAGCTCTCAATATGAAAGGCGTTTATATTTTCCTCGCTGAAGGCTTCGAGGACGTCGAGGCCCTCGCCACCGCAGACGTTCTCCGCAGAGGCGGAGTCCCCGTGCAGCTCATATCCATTTCTGACGAGCCCTTCGTCGTCTCATCCCACGGGGTGGCCGTCGGCGTTGACAACAGCTTTGATTTCTTCCTTTCGGACGCTGACTTTGACGGCACGTCCGACAAGGATGTGATGATATTTCCCGGCGGAATGCCGGGCACAAGGAATCTTGCACGCTGTGAGCAGCTTATGACCCTTATGCAGCAGCACTACGACGACGGCGGCACGGTCGCGGCCATCTGCGCCGCCCCCGGCCTGGTGCTGGGACAGCTCGAGGACATCGAAGGAAAGGAAATGACCTGCTTCGACGGATTCGAGCAGGCACTTCAGGAGAAGGGAGCGAAGTTCATCCCCCGTCCCGCCATCACGGACGGGCGCGTCATCACGGGCCGCAGCGCCGGTCACGCCATCGCTTTCGGCCTGGAGATCCTTAAAAAGATAAAGGGCGCCGGGACCGCTTCCGAGGTCCGCCACGCCCTTATGCTAGAGACTGTCTAGAGTCCTTATTTCATCGTCACAAGCTCGTAGGTGCGGCTTCCGAGTCCGATCTTCTCGGCGTGTGCGAGGCATGTCTTCCAGTCGACGGTGGGACGGCTGTTCTTGAACGCGTCGCCGAGATTGACAAATCCCGGCTTTGCCATATTGTCACCCAGCTGGCTGTTGCGGAAAGGAGTTGCCTTGTTGCAGAGGTCCGCGCAGGCCTGGTCCAGGGCGACCGGGTCGAACGAAGCGAGCATACCGATGTCGGGGATTATGGGCGCGTCGTTCTCGGAGTGACAGTCGCAGTTAGGCGACACGTCGACTATGAGAGACGCATGGAAATGCGGTCTGCCGTCGACGACGGCCTTGGTGTACTCGGCCATACGGCATCCGAGCATTTCGTTCGCGAAATTGTCCGAGAAGCTGATGGCGTCGAAGTTGCAGGCGCCGAGGCACCTTCCGCATCCGACGCACTTGTCGGTGACGGTCATCTTGCGTGCGGACTCGTCGTAGAGAAGACCTTCGTTGGCGCACTCTTTCTGACATTTGCGGCAGCCTCTGCAGAGGACCGGGTCGACGTGGGCCTTTCCGGCGCTGTGCTGGTCCTTCTTACCGGCGCGTGATCCGCAGCCCATGCCGATGTTTTTGATGGCTCCGCCGAATCCTGCCTCCTCGTGACCCTTGAAGTGGGTGAGGCTGATGATTATGTCGGCGTCCATGACGGCGCGGCCGATGTGCGCGGCCTTGACGTATTCGCCTCCGACTACAGGCACGTCGACATCGTCGGTGCCCTTAAGTCCGTCGCCGATGATGATGGGGCAGCCCACGGCAAGCGGGGTGAATCCGTTCTCCCAAGCGCAGTACAGGTGCTCCAGGGCGTTTTTTCTGAATCCCGGGTAGAGGGTGTTGCAGTCTGTGAGGAAAGGCTTGCCGCCCATCTCCTTCACCACGTCCACGAGAGCCCTGGCGTAGTTGGGCCGGAGGAAGGAAAGGTTGCCCAGCTCGCCGAAGTGCATCTTAATCGCTACGAACTTGCCTTCGAAGTCGATGTCCCCGATGCCGGCGGTCTTGAGAAGTCTTTTGAATTTCTGCGGGATGGGCTCGCCGTACATCGCGGTACGGAAGTCGGTGAAGAATACTTTTGCCATTATCTTAAATCGGTTATAACGTAATGCTTGTCAAGTTTTTTCGTGTCAAATGAGAATGCGTCCCGAGACACTTCCGCGCCGAGGACGTAATCATTTATGACTATCTTTATGGAAGTGCCGTCCGAAGTGTTTATGACCGCGCCTGCGGGTTTGAGGTCCTTTGTGAGGTACAGCGAGGCTCCCGTGATGTTGCCCTTGTCGGAGACGGGGGAGAGCACGGCCTCCGATACTTTTCTTGAGTCGAAGGTGGCGGAGACGGTCTTCACCAGCCTGAAAGCCTTGTCCACGGCGCCGACGAGCAGCGCTGGATTGGCCTCCACGTCCAGCTCGCCTTCCTTGACGGACTCGATGTAGCACTCCTCGCTGCCGATGTCGAGAGTCCATCTGTCGCTGCCGTTGCAGTAGACCTCAAGGTCGTCCCCCTTCATCGTGAAGGCATCGCCCTGGAGAGTCACCTTTCCGGAGCCTGTGACGGGATACTTCCCGCTGAGGGTGTAGCTGTAGGAGAATGATGCGCACTTCCCACCGAGAGAAGCGGTGAAGTCCGAAACGATGTTCTGGGCCCCTGAGGTCAGGGCTGCCGTCGCCAGAATGACTGTTGCGATTAATCTTTTCATTTTCCGAATGCTTTGAGGATGGCGTCCAGCTCGTCCATATTGGTGATGAGCACCTGGCGGGGTTTCGAACCCTCCTGGGGGCCCACGACGCCGGCCGCTTCGAGCTGGTCCATCACCCTTCCCGCCTTTGCATAACCCATACCGAGGCGTCTCTGGATGTCGGAGGTGGAGCCCTTCTGGGTCATCACCACCATTCTCGCCGCCTCCTCGAACCTCTCGTCAAGGTCCTTCATATCGACCATCCCGCCGCCGCCTTCGCCGTCCGTCGGATCGGGCTCCGGGAGATAGTACGGAGTGTTGTAGCTCTTCCTGTATCCCTGCTGGTCGCCGATGAACCTGGTGATGTCGTTTATCTCGTCGTTGGTGATGTATCCGCACTGGATGCGCTCAGTGTCCACTCCCGCCGAATATAGCATATCTCCGCGTCCGATGAGCTTCTCGGCCCCCGCGCTGTCGAGGATGGTCTTGGAGTCCACGCTGGTTGACACCCTGAACGCGATGCGGGCGGGGAAGTTGGCCTTGATGAGGCCTGTGATAACGTCCACAGAAGGTCTCTGGGTGGCTATGACGACGTGTATGCCTGCGGCTCGGCCCTTCTGTGCCAGACGCACGATCGAGCCCATTATGCTGCGCTGCATCGCCTTTCCTTCAGCTCCGCTGCCGCCTGACATCGCCAGGTCGGCGTACTCGTCTATGACCACGACCAGATACGGCAGGAACCTGTGGCCGTGCTCTGGGTTGAGCTTGTGGTTGCGGTAGGACTCGTTGTAGAGCTTTATGTTGTTGACGTACGCCTTGCTGAGCAGCTCGTAGCGGTCGTCCATCTCTATGCAGAGGCTGCGGAGCACCTTCTCCGCCTCCTTGGGCTTCTTCACGATGGCGTTCGCCTTCTCCTCGTCCTCGTCGGCGGCGGAGGGCAGCACCGCGAGGTAGTGCTTCAGCAGACGCCCGTAGGCGGAGAACTCCACCATCTTGGGGTCGATGAACACCATCTTCATCTCCGCGGGGTGCTTGGAGTAGAGAAGGGATGCTATCAGGACGTTGAGGCCCACTGACTTGCCCTGCTTGGTGGCTCCCGCCACCAGAAGGTGAGGGGCGTCGGCGAGGTCAAAGACCTTCACCTTCTTTTGGATGGTGCAGCCTATGGCTACCGGGAGCTCCGCCTTGCTGTTGCGGAAAGCCTCGTCGTTCAGCAGCGCCTTGATGGGGACGGTGGAGGGGTTGTCATTCGCCACCTCGATGCCCACGGCGTCGGGCAGAGTCACCACGCGCACGCCCTTGGCGTTGAGCGTCAGGCCGATATCCTCCTGCCTCTGGCGGATGTTCGCGATGGTCACGCCGGGGGCGGGATAGACCTTGTACAGGGTCACGGTGGGACCCACCACGGCCTTGACGTCCACTATTTCTATCTTGTAGTTCCTGAGCGCCGCCCGTATCTTGTTGTTGTTGCGGTTCAGCTCCTCGTCGGAGACGACCTTGACGCCGGCGGACTGGTCGTCCAGGATGTCAAGTCCGGGGAATACGTAACCCGGCAATCCCTCGGGAGGGTCCAGGCGCACGTCCATACGCGGGAGCTCTTTTTTGGCATCGGTGTCGAGGTCCTCCCCGCGCTCAATCTCGAAGGTGCCCTTCTGCTCGGGCTCCTTGGCCGGCTCCTCCTTGGGGGACACGCTCTTGAACGTGGCCGGCGCGCTCTTCGGCTCTTCTTCGATGACTTCCGCGCTTTCAACGGGGGAGACGGTCTCCACCATCTCTTCTTCTTCGATCTTGGCCGGTTCTTCTTCAACCTGTGGCTCCGTCTTTCCCAGCGAAGTGAACCATCGGGAAAATCTCCTGCTGCTCAGCAGGAGCCATCCCAGCACCAGGACGCACAGGGCGACGGCGGTCACTGCGGGGCCGAAAAGATTTGTCGCCCAGGATATTACGAACGCTCCACACGCTCCTCCGATGCCCGAGCCGAAAAGGGGTGCCATTCCACAGAGCGAGCCGCACAGGGCGCACAGCATCGAAGCGAGAAGGGCGCCGCTGACCGTGACGGTGGCCGTCTTGAGAAGGGAAGTGCGCCATTTGCCCGCGATGAGCCGCAGGGAAATCGCGAAGAGGAGTATCAGAAGAGCGAAGCTTCCCAGGCCGAACCACTTGCTTATCAGCGTGTCAGCCCACTTGAATCCGAGCTTGCCGCCGATGTTGGCCACGTCCACGGCCCTGTCCAGCATTTCCGGATCGCTCAGAAGGCTCTTGTCCTGCCTCCACGTAAAGAGGTATGACACGGATGAGAGAAGCGTGAAGAGCGCGAAGAGCGCTATGCACACTCCGGTGATCCGCACCGCATCAGCCTTCTGGGAGTCATCCCAGGTGCTCCAGAATTTAAGTTTGGGAAGTTTCATCTATCTCTTTTTGAAGTTCTTTTTCTTCTTGTTGTTCGACCAGTTTTTGGGCTGTCCCTGCTGCGCGCCTCCGACGTTGATGCTCATCCCGGGACGGGAGAATGACGCGGAATCGGCGATTTTCGACAGACTTATCTCCTCGGGCACGGTGATGCGGCCGTCAGACAGCTTCTCTATGTCCTTGAAGATGGTGCTGTCGGCGACACTGTCCTTGTTCCATATGAGGTACTGCTGCCTCATATAGATGGCGAGGGACCGTATCATCGCGGTCTTGACTTCGCCTTCAGGCTCCTCGGCGATCAGGTCTATTATGCTCTCGATGTTGCGCCCGTAGTGGGTGGCCTTGACGGGCTTGTTCTTCAGCGGGATCACCATCGGCCTTGAGTTGAGCTCCTCGATGACTGGCGCAGGGAAAGGTGAGTCTATGTCGAGGTCCGGACCGGCTATGAGATACAGATGGTCCCAGAGCTTCTGTTCATAATTTTCCTGTGTATGTACTTGGGGATTAAGTATTTCCATAGACTTGACCACGGCTTTGGCCTGCTCGCTGCGCTTCTGCCTGTCCTCTATGCCCTTGAGCCTTTCGACCATCTCCAGCACATTCCTGCCGTACTCCGGCATACGGAGCTTCTCCCGCTCGGTGTTGTAGTAAAGTTTGATAGTGTTTTCGTTAGCTTCCATAACGTCAATTGTGTCTTAACTTACAAAGTTAATCAAAAACACTGATTTTGCTCACTTGGCGAAGATACTTTTTATGCGTATATTAGCGGTTTGAAATCGAATCAGTGCAATTATGATAAAAGCATACTGCGTTGCAGGCCATACATTCCATCTGCAGATGCAGGACGACGCCGTCCTCTGGCATCATTTGGGACAGTATGACCCCTTCGTGACGGACACGGTGGACGATCCTCTCTTCACCCTGTCGGTGGTGCCTTCCATCCCTGAGATGGAAAGGACCGTCATCTATTCCTCCGATACCGAGGACGAGGGACAGCCGCGCCTGGATATGTACTCCTGCGACGGCGGATATCTCGTCGAGATGGCTCCGACCCTTTCGGCGCCCGTATGCGGGACACTCTTCTCTCCCGCAGGTTTCCGACGGGGAAGCCTCTGCATCCGCAGGCCCGGACCCGGAGCGTCCCTGTTCGCGGTCAACAACTCCCTTATGTTGCTGTACGCCTTCTGCACGGCATCGCTCAAGACCCTGGAGATGCACTCCTCGGTGGTGATGAACGGCGGGAAGGGGTATATGTTCCTGGGAAAGAGCGGCACCGGCAAAAGCACCCACAGCAGCCTGTGGCTCAAGCATATAGAAGGAAGTGAACTGATGAATGACGACAACCCTGTCATCCGCATCGGGGATGACGGCGTCGCGCGGGTGTACGGCTCGCCCTGGAGCGGCAAGACCCCCTGCTACCGCAACGTCGAGGCTCCGATCGGCGCCGTCGTGCGCATCCGTCAGGCTCCTTTCAACGCCATCACCCGTCAGAGCGTCCTTGAGACTTACGCCTCGATATACTCGTCCTGCTCAGGCTTCAAGGCCGACGCCGGTATGGCGGACGGACTGCACGAGTCATTGGAGTTCATCGCCCTCAACGTGCCCTGCTACACCCTCGACTGCCTGCCGGACGAGGATGCTGCAAAGGTCTGCTCGGAGGCGGTAATGCATTGAATATGAAGAAAATCGAGCTTCCCAACGACATACTCCTTTCGGAAGTGACCTCCCTCTTGAAAGAAGGGAAGGACGTCATCATCCCCACCAAGGGCAACAGTATGCTGCCCTTCATAAGAGGGGAGAGGGACTCGGTGAACCTGCGTCTGCTGAGCACCCTGGAAGAAGGTGACATAGTGCTTGCGCAAATACGTCCCGGCGTGTATGTCCTGCACAGGGTGTGGTCTCTGGACGGGGACTGCGTCACCCTGATGGGGGACGGAAATCTCAGGGGCGTGGAGAAATGCCGGCGCTGTGACGTGTCCGGCACGGTAATGACAATTTTGAAGGATGGCGGGCGTGAAGTGGACTGCCGTTCGGCCGGGGCCCGCAGAAGGGCTGCGGCCTGGAGACGGCTGAAGCCCTTTAGACGCATCATCCTGGGCATATATAGAAGGATTTTTTTATGAAACTTTTGGAAGGATTCAAGCTCCGCTCCCTTGGGGACGAGTACATCGTGACGCCGGAGGGTGTCGCGCAGATCAACTTCAACAAGATGATTTCGCTCAATTCGTCTGCTGCATATCTCTGGAAGGAGATTTATGGCAAGGAATTCACCCCCAATGACCTCAAGGACCTGCTTTTGAGCCGTTATGACGTGGATCCGGACCGTGCTGCCGCCGACGCTCAGGCGATAGCGCAGGCCTGGATCGATGCAGGGATAGCGCAGCTGTAGAGAGGATGAAGGATTTCAGGACCTGCTTGAAGGGACTCAGGGAGATGTCGCGCCCTCTCAGAGGTCAGATAGCCGTCAGCTGTCTGATAGGAGTCGTGCGCATCGCCGCCTCGATGGCTTTCGTGTGGATCTGCAAGGTCCTCGTCGACATAGCCACCGGCGTGCTGGACGCTCCTCTGGGACGTCATATCTGGATAATGGCGCTCATCCTGCTCGTGCAGCTCCTGTCCGCCACAGCCGCTTCCTGGTGGGAGGGAATGACAGTGACGAAGGCCCAGAACAGGACCCGCGCGGAAGTGTTCTCCCACGTGCTCGACAGTTGCTGGAGGGGCCGCGAGGCCTTCCATTCAGGAGACACGGTCAACCGTCTCGAGGAGGATATCCGGGTGCTGGTGGACCTGCTCTGCTCCCGCATACCCGACATCGTCGTGACTGTCCTCCAACTGCTCGCCGCGTCGGCTTATCTTTTCACTCTCGAGCCGTCCCTTCTCTGGGTGCTGCTGGTCCTTATGCCCGTGGCCGCCATCGGCAGCAAAATGTTTTTCCGTGTCATAAGGGAGCTCACCTCAAAGATAAGGGCGGGGGACAGCGCCGTGCAGAGCTTTATGCAGGAGACGCTCCTGCATCGAGTCCTTGTAAAGACCCTGACCACTTCCGAGTCAGTTATGGATAAGATGAACGGCTTGCAGGAAGATGTTATGGACAATACCATAAAACGCCTGAACTACAATGCCGTGGCCAGATCCTTCATGCGTTTCGGATTTCTCTCCGGTTATGCGGCGGCGTTCCTTTGGGGCGTGTTCGGCATCAGGAGCGGCGCGGTGACCTACGGTATGATGACCGCGTTCCTGCAGCTCGTCGGCCAGGTGCAGCGTCCTATCGCGGGCCTGAGCCAGCACATCCCTGCGTTCATCCATTCGCTCACTTCCGTGGAGAGACTCCTTGAGCTGACTGACCTTCCGCTCGAGACCCGTACGGAGGACGTCGTGTTTGACGGCGCTCCCGGCATCCGCGTCGAGGATATCTCATTCGCGTATCGCGACGTCCCCGAGGGGATGGAGCCGCAGAAGGTCTTCGAGCATTTCAGCTATGATTTCCGACCCGGCAGCATCACGGCGATAATGGGCATCACCGGAGCGGGCAAGAGCACCCTGACGCGTCTGGTGCTGTCCCTTCTGCAGCCGGACAGCGGAGAGATAACGATGTACCTGGACGGCAGGAGCGTGCCCGTCTCCGCCGACACCCGTTGCAATTTCAGATATGTCCCCCAGGGGAACAGCCTGATGAGCGGCACGGTCAGGGAGAATCTTCTGCTCGCGAGACCTTCCGCCACGGAAAGCGAGATGGCTCAGGCCCTGCATCTGGCGGTGGCGGACTTCGTTTTCGACCTTCCCTGCGGTCTCGACACGGTTTGCTCTGAGAAGGGAAGCGGCTTGAGCGAGGGTCAGGCCCAGCGCATCGCCATCGCGCGGGCGCTTCTCCACGGCGGAGGGGTGCTTATCCTGGACGAAGCCACTTCCGCGCTGGATGCCGTGACCGAAGCCACTCTGCTCGCAAGGCTGAACGAAAAAATGAACGGTGGGAAAACCATCATCTGGATCACCCACCGCGAGTCTGTCACCGGCATCGCCGACGCCGTGCTGAAAATCTAGTCTATTCTCCGTCAATATCCCTGACGCAACGCACCGAGGCGGCGAACGATTTCTTGTCCGCGCTTCCCAGCATCATATCAGGCTTCTCGACATAGATGTATCTGTAGAATCCCAGGTCCTCGTCCCTCTCGTCCGAGGTCCAGAGGGTGGCGTAATTGTACATTTCGGAATATTCGGCCTTGGATGCTCCGACAGTGGCGTATCCGATGGGCATAATGTCGAGACCCAAGGAGTTGGTGACCTTCACGTCGGGCCAATACTCCCACATCAGGGTGTCGTTGAAATAGGTCTGTCCCATAAAGACTCCGGCTATGGAGTAGAAGTTTTCCTTGGGATCGAACGCGCTGCCCGAAGCTACCTGCGCAGCGTCAGCCCAATCTTGAAGGGAAGTCACCCTCCATCCTTCCGGGCAGGCTTTCTGAGCCTCTTCCCAGGTGTACAGCATACCGAAAAGGGGAGCGGTCACGGGACAGTCCTCCACCGCTGTGCCCATCTCCTTGTATGCAAGGTTTTCCTTGAACCACTGAGTGCCTCCGATGGTGGTGCACCAATACTCGCTGCCGTCCCGAGGGTCGGTGTAGACGAAATCCTTCTGCGAGTCGAAGGTCTTTCCCTTGACGCTGCCGTTCACCTTGTCAAGCCCGAGGATGTCGATGGTGTGGCTTGTGCTCGAGGAGTAGTATCCGCTGGCGTACGCCGTGCAGCTGACGGTGACCGTGCAGATGGTGTCCGTGAGGGTCACGGTATATACCGATGCGGTGTCGAGAGTGGTTTGAAGGGGCTTGGCGGACCAATAATAGCTTATCACCACGTCCTCGTCGTCACAGGTGACTCCCTTTGCTGACAGCGTGAAGGTGTCTCCGGGGACACCGTAAATCGGGATTTCAAACTCCGGAGAACCGGTGAGGGAAAGGTATTCGTCGTCATCGTCGTCATCGCAGGAGACTGCGCAAAGACAGGTGAGGGCCGCCATGGCAAAGGCAATATATCTTCTGAGTTGCATTTTATCAAACGCTGTTTGTGTCATTTAACTTGCAAATATGGTCATTTTTGGTGTAAAAACCATTACCTTTGTGCAAATACTTTGCCGAATATGCGCCGACTCGTAAAAGATATCCTCATTGTGGCTGCAGTTGCAGCCTTGACTTTTATTTTCTGCAGCCGCGCCAACCATTACGTCGTCTTCTCCGGATATGCCCAGGGTGGGACTTATGCCGTGAAGGCCAACATTGCCCGGGTGAGGGCGTCGCAACAGGACATATCTTCGGCGATAGACTCCATTCTCACCCTTGTGGACACCACCCTTTCGGGATACAACAAGTCATCTATCCTGAGCCGCCGCAATGCTGGGGACCCGGTCGCTCCCAACGCGCTGTATTCGGACATCCTCGAGTACTGCACCGGGATTTTCGAGGAGACCGGAGGGTGCGTGAACGTCGCCGCCGCGCCGCTTTTCGACATCTGGGGCTTCGGCTTCTCCACCGATTCCCTTCCTTCGCCCGAGCTTGTGGCGCGGACCCTCGAAAAATGCGACATAGCGTCTCCGACGAAGCTCAATTTCAACGCAGTCGCCCAGGGGTACACCTGCGATATGGTGGCGGCGTATCTGCATTCCATCGGCGTGAAGGACATGCTCGTTGACATCGGCGAAATCTATTGCGAGGGGCTCAATCCTTCGCGCAAGCCCTGGAGCATCGGCGTTGACCGTCCCGTGGACGGAAACGAGACTCCCGGGGCCGACCTGGACGGCGTCTGGTCCTCGGAGGGCCGCTCCTGCGGCATCGTCACTTCGGGCAATTACCGCAAATTCTACGTCCGCGACGGGCATAAGTACGCTCACACGATAGACCCCCGCACGGGCTATCCCGTCTCGCATAACCTCCTCAGCGCCACCATTGTAGCCCCCACCGCCGCTGCGGCCGACGCCTATGCCACATACTGTATGGTGACAGGGTTGGAGGAGGCACGCGAGTTTATCCTTGGCCGCGACGACCTGGAAGGGTATCTCATCTATGACGACGGCGGCGAGATGAAGGAGTGGCGCTCGGAAGGCTTCACCCTGCGCCGCGACTGACCTCCTACATCCCCGCTATGACCCTGAGGCAGAACAGCATCGTCTGGACGAGAGTGTCCACCGCGCAGACCAGGGCCTGAGGGCACGCTGACAGCGCGCTCAGAATGATGCAGACCACCGCAAGCGTCATTATCGCCGAAGTGAAAGGCAGCGCCAGCAGGTTTGTCAGTATGAAATATTTCGGGAAGGTGTGGAAACGGATCCACGCCAGGGGAGCGGTGAATGCCTGGCAGGAGACGGTAAGCGCGGTGCTCTGCCAGATTTTGCGCAAGGGACCCCTGCCTTCCGGGTACCAGGCGTCTAACCTCGGAAACAGTACGATGATGCCCGTCATGGCCAGGTATGACAGCTGAAACCCCACGCTCGCGATCACCCCGGGGTCCAAGGCGAGCTGCACCGTAAGAGCGATGAGCAGCACCCTCGCGGGGCTGTGCTCCCTGTCAGGGAAAAGGCGGCAGATTTCGTTGAGGGTGATGAACAGGAAGGCTCTCACTATCGAAGGTCCGGCTCCGGTCATCAAAGTGTAGAATCCTGCGGACAGAATGATGACGGCGCCGCGAAGCCTGCGCATCAGGGGGCTGTTGCCCATAATTGAAAGCAAACGGCTCACCATCATATAGATGACTCCCAGATGAAGCCCGCTCAATGCGAGTATGTGCGACGCTCCGGCGCCCCTGAAGGCGGCTATGTCCGCCTCGCTGAGTGCGCTCCTGTCCCCGGTGAGAAGGGCGCAGAGCAGCGCTCCCGTGTCATTGTGCGCGAAGCCGATGGACCGTATCACTTCCTTCAGACGCGTCAGTGCCCCCGCCGCCAGCGTAGAGACCGTGCCGTCCCCGCCCGTCCGGACAATCATCGGGTGTGAGAATGAACAAAGGATGCCGGCAGCGGCAAAAATAAGCGAGAGAATGACGCGGCTGCACTTTTTCAGCATCGCGAAATATATCAGAGACAGCAGAAGGACCGCGGCTGCCGAGCATATCAAGATACGAATCTGCAGGCTGCAGTCTCCTGCAACCGCTCCCGCCGCTATGCCAAGTGTGAAAGGAATGCTTATCCCCGCGATGTCTCCCGCCTCGTCCATATGCCCAAGATTCAACTTTGTTGCTAAAGTACTGATTATTTTCTAACTTTGCACACTCGAAATTGAAAATCAAACATTTTTAGTATAAGATGATCATTCTTGTTATCAATTGCGGCAGCTCTTCCATCAAGTACCAGCTCCTGGACATGAAGAGCGATGATGTCTATGACCTCCTTGCCAAAGGTCTCGTCGAAAAGATCGGCCTCCCTTGCGGATGCATCACCCACAAGCCCACAGGCAAGGCCAAGATGGAGAAGGAAATCCATATCGAGGATCATAATGTGGGTATGAAGCTCGTCCTTGACGCCCTCGTTGATCCCGAGCACGGAGTGCTCAAGTCCTTCGACGACATCGAGGCCGTGGGACACCGCGTCGTCCAGGGAGCTGACTTCTTCTCCGACAGCGCACTCGTCGATGAGGACGTCATCTCCAAGATCGAGATCTGCTGCGACTTCGCCCCTCTGCACAACCCTGCCAATTTGCTCGGCATCAGAGCTATGCAGCAGGTTCTTCCTTCCGTCCCCCAGGTGGTCACTTTCGACACCGCCTATCATCAGACGATGCCCGACTACGCGTATATGTACGCACTTCCTTACGAGTATTATGACAAGTACCGCGTGCGCAGGTACGGAGCTCACGGCACGTCCCATCAGTTCGTCGCCGACAAGGGCGCGAAGTTCGTGGGGCTCGATCTCAACAACTCCAAGATCATCACCTGCCATATCGGCAACGGCAGCTCCATCTCCGCAATCGTCAACGGCAAGGTAGTGGACACCTCGATGGGATTCACCCCTCTCGAGGGTATGATAATGGGCACCCGCTGCGGCAACGTCGACCCCAACCTCGTCCCTTATCTTATGAAGAAGGAGGGTCTCACCCCCGACCAGATGACCGAGGTGATGAACAAGAAGAGCGGATTCCTCGGACTCTCCGGCCTCTCCTCCGACGCCCGTGACCTCGACGCCGCAGCCAACGCCGGCAACTACCGCGCAAAGCTCGTGTTCAAGAAGCTCGCCTACGACGTCATCAAGATCGTCGGCTCCTACATCGCCGTGATGGACGGTGTGGACGCCATCTTCTTTACCGCCGGCATCGGCGAAAACAATGTCCGTCTGCGCCGCAGGGTGTGTGAGAACTTCTCCTATATGGGACTCAAGTTCGACTATGAGGCCAATGTCGCCCAGGGTGTCGACACGATGCTCTCCACCCCCGACTCCAAGGTCAAGGTCGCGCTCATCACCACCGATGAGGAGCTCGTGATCGCGCGTGACACGATGCACATCGTGCAGGGCATCGAGGAGTAAGTCTTAAAAGAAGTTTTCCTCTTCCGCTGCAGAAGTGTGGAAGAGGTCTCTGGAAGGGAGCAGGGCCGAGTATTTCGCCCTGCTTTTTTCGAACAGTTCGGTCGAGTAGCGGGCCAGTCCGGGACCTTTCCAGGTGCTGGTGTTGGTCACGAGGATCCAGCATTCCCCGTCGGGGAAGTACTTTATCAGGGCGCTGGTGCCGGAGAAAGTGCCGGTGCGGGTCCATTCGCCCGTGGGCTTGGTGTCGTTCCATCCGAGCGAATAGGTGTCGGGGTCGAACCATTCGGTCATCGCCCTCACGCTCTCGACGCTGATGATGTCGGGGACGGACGGCTTGCCGTCGATCGAGGCGACGAACCTGGCGAGCTCAGGCGTGGACGCCGCCCAGGCACCGGCTCCCGACAGGGCGGTGATGTCGTTGCCACCGTAGCAGCGCGTCACCATCCGGCCGCTGTTGTTGTATTCGCTCACCGGCTCGTCGTCGTCCTGGACATAATAGCGCACTTCGCCTTCGCATCTGTCCTCGTAGTAGTTGCCGGCGATGTGCATGTCCACGCATCCGGCGGGGATGAGGACATTCTCCTGCATCCAGGTCTCGTAATCGACGCCCGTCACCTTCTCGATTATCATCGAGAGAAGCAGGTACCCGAAGTTGGAGTAATACTGCGTCTCGCCGGGGACGAACTGGAGATTGCGGCGCAGCTGGGTCAGCACCAGGGTCTCGTGGTCAGGCGGGGCGCTGAGGCGGTGCTGCAGCATTATGGTGCGGGTGGAGAACATCGGGTCGCCCGCCCTGGTGGTGAATCCTCCCTTATGGCGGAGAAGGTCCTCCACGGTGATCTTGAAGTAGTTGGGGTCCTTGATGACGGCGGTGTAGACGGAGTCGCAGAGGATCCCGTCGGGGCCGAACACCCGGTCGCCGAGGGTCAGGCGCCCCTGCTCCTGGAGTTTCATTATCCCCGTCGCCGTGATGAGTTTCGACACGGACGCGAGCCTGAGGATGTTCGACGGCTCCATCTCCACTTTCCGCTCCTTGTCGGCCCATCCGTAGCCTTTGGCGTAAAGGAGGGAGTCGTTGCGCATTATGGAAAGGGAAAGTCCGCGCAGGCTCCAGAACTGCATGTATTCGCGCACGTTCTTGTCCAGACCGGCGAGAGAGGAGGTGTCGGAAACGGCGTTGGTGAGGACTTCGTTGAGCCTTACCGGGGTGCGGCTCTGCGGCTCGTCACTCTCCCGGCGTCCCGCCAGAAGGATGGCGCTCCCGGTCAGAAGCGTCACGGCGATCACGGCGGTTATGAGGCTCCTCGCTTTCATCCTTTACAGAAGCCCGCGCCTTTTGGCGAATTCGATTATGAACTCGGCCGTGCCGTCTATTCCCAGAAGGGACGAGTCGATGCAGAGGTCATAGTTGGAGGCTACGCCCCAATGGCTGAAAGTCAGGTAGTTGTAATATGACTCGCGCTCCTTGTCCTGCTTCGCGATATGGCTGCGGGCCTGCTCCTCGCTCATTCCTTCCCGCTCGGATACATCCTTTATCCTTTGCTCCAGGGGAGCCGTGATGAAGACGTCCAGGCACTCGAAGTCGCGCAGCACGTAGTCGGAAGCCCTGCCGACGAAGATGGCGGGCCCTTTGCCGGCAATCTCCCTTATCACGTCGCTCTGGATCTTGAAGAGGGCGTTGTCGTTGAGGTAGCTCTCGCCGCCGCTGTAGCGGTTGGTCGTGCTGAAGATGTTGGACAGGGTGAACACGCTCTTCCGTTCGTCCCTTTTCTTGAAGAAATCCTTGCTGTAGCCGCTCTGCTCCGCCGCCGCGGAGAGAAGCTCGCTGTCATAGGCGGGGATGCCGAGCTTGCGAGAGAGTGCCTCCGCGACTCGCTTGCCGCCGCTGCCGAACTGCCGGCCGATGTTGATGATGAGATGCTTTCCTTCTTCCATAGACGTCAGGAGATTGTGCTGCCGAGGGACGACGGGTCGTCGCCGTCCTCAAGCTTGTCGAACTTGCGGAATATGTTGATTATCAGTATTGCGGAAACGATGATGTTGAGAGCGTCCGATATGGGGAAACTTATCCATACGCCGTCCTCGGCGAGCCAGAGCGGCAGGGTGTAGACGAGCGGCAGGAGGAACAGGAGCTGCCTGGTGAGTGACAGGAAGATGGACTTGCGGACCATTCCGAGACATTGGAAGAAATTGGACGACACCATCCCGAAGCCGACGAGCGCGAACGCGACGTTCATCGTCCTGAGGCCCCTTGCCGCGAGGTCTATCATCTGCGCGTCGTTGGTGAAGAGGCTCACGGCGAAACGGGGCACTAACTCCGACATAAGGAAGCATATGGTCGTGACCAGCACCTCCCATTTGGCGGTCAGGATGAAGATTTCCTTCACCCTCTTGTACTGGCGTGCGCCGTAGTTGTAACCCGCTATAGGCTGCAGGCCCTGGTTGAATCCCATACATATCATCGCGAAGAGCATCGTCAGACGGTTCACGATGCCGTATGCGCCGATGGCGAGGTCGCCGCCGTACTTGCGCAGCTGCTGGTTGATGAAGAGTGCGACCAGGCAGGATGCGCTGTTCATAAGGAAGGGACCCACTCCGATGGAGAGAGACTGCTTGGCGATGCGCCACTCAAGCTGGAAAAGCGGCTTGGGGAAGTGCAGGAACCTCTTCTTGTCCGACAGGAACCGGAGCGAATAGACCAGCGCCAGGCACTGGCACAGGACAGTCGCGATGGCGGCTCCCTGGATGCCCATCTTGAAGACGAAGATGAATATGGGGTCGAGCACGGCGTTCGCTCCCACGGTGAAAAGCGTCAGACCCATCGCGGTCTTGGGGTTGCCGGCCGCGCGGATGATGCCGTTGAACCCGAAATAAAGGTGCGTTATGACGTTTCCGAGCAGAATCACCATCATATAGCTCCTGGCGAATGGAAGAGTGTTTTCGCTCGCGCCGAAGAAATACAGTATCGGGTCGAGGAACGCCAGGGTCACGACGGTGAAGAGAACGCCGATTATCGTGTTGAGCGTCAATACGTTGGAGAGTACTTTGCCCGCAACGTCATAGTTTCTCTGCCCGAGAAGCACGGAAATCAGGGTCATCGCACCCACCCCCACCAGCGTGCCGAGGGCCGCCGAAAGGTTCATCAGCGGGAATGTCACCGCGAGACCCGAAATGGCGTACGAGCCTACATCCTTTATGTGACCGATGTAGATGCTGTCCACCATATTGTACAAAGAAGCCGCAGTCTGGGCGATAATGCCCGGGACTGCGTACATCTTCAAAAGCTTGCCTATCTTGAATGTTCCCAGCTCGGTCGGAGCTGCTCCTGCCGCCGCCATCCTACTCCGTCTCCGTTCCTATCATTTCTATGTCAAATCTGAGCGGGGAGTATGCCGGTATGGCGCTGGTGGAAGTGGAACCGTATCCCAGGCCGGAGTAAAAGATGCAGATGCCCTTCTCACCGGTCTTCATCGTGGAGATGCAGTATGAGAACGCGTCGATCAGAGTGCTGCTGTCCATCTCTATCTCGGTGTAATCCTCTGCCAGCGTTATCGTGGCGGGCTCGTAGTCGGTGTCGGCGCTGTAGATGTATGCGTCCTTGGCGGTCTTCTTTATGGTGGTGTCGAAGACGGTGCCGTTAAGCAACTGTCCGGTGTAGTTGATGTAGACTGTCTCAGTTTCACCGAAGGAGGTTGTGTCTGTCGGAGCCTGGGTCTGAATATAATAGTAGCCGTATTTGGTGGAGTCCGCCTTCTCGGTAAAGTTGTGGGCGATGTACCTCTCGATGGAGTCTATCTGCACTTTGTTGATGTCGGAATACACGTCGTGGACCGTCACGGTGTAGATGGCGTCCGTACCGCTCACCGCCTCGAAATATTCCTCCTCGGTGTCGTACCTGTACTGCGTCGCGAGCCATCCGGGGACGACGGCCTTCCTGGTGCCGCCCACCTTCATCGAGGCGATCATCATCTCCACTCCCGCGTACAGGCCGGAACGAAGGGCTGCCTGGGGTCCGTAGTAGCTGCTCCTGTTGTATGTGCCCACCTGCTGCGCCACCTTGGCGTCCGTCGTCTCGGTGATGTTGCCGTCCAGGTCGGTGGCGGTGTAAGTGAAATACACGTAAGGATAGTCCTCCGAGTCTCCGGTGGCGCGACCGCTGCCGGTCTCATCTTCGAGAATGTATATGCCCTGCTCGGCTTTCTGAGCCTCGGGATGGTAGATCTGTAGCCACGAGTCGAGTAGCCGTTTGTTGGCGTCGTTGATGCCCGAACTCTCCACCTTGGCGCAGGACGCGCACATCAGGGCCGTGAGCGCCGCCGCAGGTATCAATGCAATAAGTCTTTTCATTATTTCGTTCTTGTTTTATCGTGTCAGTTCTCCACGGTCTGCACCCAGACGTGGAAGGCAAGGGGTGCATTTGCACTAATCGTGCCGATTTTGTCTTTTCCGAACCCGTAGCGCCCGGAAAAGAGTATGTAGCATTCTTCTCCTTCTCTCACTCCCTCCAGACCGGACCTGAGCCCCTCGATGACATTCTTGTCCGTAAGGTCTATGGTCAGCGTCTCAAAAATCCCCTCGTCGGTGAGGTCCCAGCCGCAGCCGAGGGCGAAGCTGTAGTTGTTCGTCGCGAACATCGAGCTCGAGGCGACGGAGCCGGAAGTGAAGTCATATCCGGCGAACAGTATCCCTGCCGTGCCTCTGGAGGTAAGCTCGACGCCGTCGCCTTCGGAAATCACTATCCTGGTGGTGCCGCCGTTGTATGCGACCCTCGCGTCCGGATATGTCGTCAGTTGTTTCTCGACAAACTGCTCGATCTTTGTCTCCTGCTTGGCGTACGCCAGCTCGCGCTCCTCCTTCATGCAGGAGGGGAGGGCAAGAGTCAGCGCCACGACGGCGGCAGGGAGTATTCTTTTAATAAGGGTCATCTAAAAACCGGATGTTACACGTTCTATATAGCCTTCGGCCCCTGACGGGTCGGGGATGTCCTTCGGGAAATAGAGCCTGCCTCCTGCGGCCTGCTCGTGGCCTCCGCCGTTGAAATGCTCGCGGGCAAGCCTGTTTGCCGACGTGCCTTTCTTCGACCTTATCGACACGCGGAAATACTCCTCGTCCTGTTTAAGCATTATGCTCATCCTGACGCGGCCGATGCCGAGAGGAAGGTTCACCACGCCTTCCAGCTCTCCCTCCCCGATGTCGTAGGAGCGCAGGTCCCCGGTCCTCAGCACGATGTAGGCTATGCCTGAGGGGAGAATCGTCATCTTGTCCTTCAGGATGTGCCCGGTGATGCGCAGGCGGTTCTCCCTGTAGCTTTGGTACAGGTTTTCAAGGATTTCGTCGCGGTCAACGCCCTCCGCGAGCAGCAGAGACGCCATCTCGAGGGTGCTCGGGAAGACGGAGTTGGCGAAATTGTTGGTGTCGGTGGTCATCCCGGTCATCAGGGCTCTGCGCGCCTTCGCCGGAATGGCGGACACGTCGTCGCCCGTAAGGGACCTGAGAATCCAGAACAGGAGCTCGCTGGCGGAGGAGATCCCTGTCTCGGAAATGCAGATGTCGAAATCCTCCCTCTCGGGCGCGAGGTGGTGGTCGATGAGGACCTTGCGGGCGCGGCTGCCGGAAAGGCAATCCTGCAGGCCCTCGGTCCTTTTGAAACCGTTGAAGTCCAGCCCGATGAGAAGGTCGCTGCCCTCCACGCGCGCGACCGCTCCGAGAGGGTCGGACTCGTATGCCATGATGACGCCTCTGTCCTCTTCGTCCGGGATGAACGAAAGATAGTCGGTGACCGGGTCGGGAATGACGATGGCCGCGTCCTTGTGGAGGACCTCCCGGAGGTAGGAGCACATCGCGATGCTGCTGCCCAGCGCGTCACCGTCCGGATGCGTATGCGTCGCGACGGTAATCCGGTCGGCGGAATCAAGCGCGAGCGCCAGCCTTTTGACGGCTTCTATGTCGGGAGTGTAGGCCATATTGCTTTTTTTCGAGTGCAAATTTACAAAGAATATTGCATTTCATAAATGATTTTTATAACTTTGTCCGACATTTGAATATAATAAAAACGCATAATATGAACATTATCAAGAAGCTTTTCACCTGGCTTATCCTTCCCTTAGCCATCATCGCGCTGGTCTACGCCATCGTAAATTCCATCATGCAGCCTGTCAACTTCAATAAGGAAAAGGCTTATCGTGAGGAGATTGCAGTTCAGAGACTCAAGGACATCCGTACCCTTCAGGTCGCTTACAAGAGTGTCAACAACAGGTTCAACTCCTCTATCGACTCCCTCGCCGACTTCTACAATAACGGTCAGATGGCAGTCGTGATGCAGGTTGGCTCTCAGGATGACTCCGTGGCAGTGATGCACACCGAGGCGATCAAGAAGGCCAACAGAAAGATTACCGGTGCTGAACTTTACAAGATGTATCTCGCAGGCGACAAGAATCTTGTCTTCTCCGTGGAGAACAAGATTCCTGTGAAGGACACCCTCTTCAACAACCGTCCTGACTTCAACATCGACTCCCTCAAGTACATCCCCTTCTCCGGAGGCAAGGAGATCCAGATGGAGGCCATCACCAAGCTCGTATCCGGTGTGCACGTTCCTCTGTTCGAGGCCAAGATGGCTTACAGAGACCTTCTCAAGGGTCTTGACAACCAGCTCCGTATCAACCTTGACGCCGAGCGCAGGGACCAGAACAAGTACGAGGGTCTGCAGGTCGGCAGCATCTCCGCTCCTAACAACAACGCAGGAAACTGGGAATAATCTGATAAATGGATCAAATACATAGTGAAGCAATATCCATCCAGGGTGACCCGGATGGATATTCTTCGTTTCAGAGCCATAAGTGCACTCTTGTGCCGGCGCGCTTCTTCGACCCTTCTCTTTCGCGCGACCTACTTTCGTCAACGATGCCTCTCGAGGCCGGGGACGAGGTGAAGTATGTACCAGTCCCGGACTATGATGCGGTCCTGGTATATTGCGCTCCCGAGGTGCCGGAACTGTACAATAATCTCAAGTGTCTCCCTTCGTGCGCCGAGTATAATAAAATAGTCGCGTCATACGCCGATGGATGGCTTCATCTCGCCATAGCGCAGGGTTCCTCCCTGCTCCTTGCAAACGTTTACGCCGCCCAGGACTTCACCACGGCGGAGTACTTCCTGTTCCTCGCGATGAAGACTCTTCAGCTCAATCCCGAGGTCTCCACGGTCTGCTGGCGCACTCCTCTCTCCGAGGACGAGAGGATGTCCCTTTATCGCTATTTCAAGGCAGTAGAGGAGTTATGAGGATAATCGGCGGCACACTCAAGGGCAAGACCATCAACCCTCCGATGGGTTACAAGGCGAGACCTACGACGGACTACGCCAAGGAGGGGCTTTTCAATATCCTTAACAACGAGTACGAGTTTGAGGACCTCAAGGTTCTCGACCTGTTCGGCGGGACCGGAGCCATAGCGTTCGAGTTCGCTTCGAGGGGAGCGGCGAGGGTGTATTGCGTCGAGATGGTGAGGGAGAACGCCTCGTTCATCAAAACTGAAGCGGCGCGCCTGGGGCTTCCGAACGTCACGATGGTGAGGGACAACGTCTTTGACTTCCTCCCCATCTGCCGGGAGAAGTTCGACATCATCTTTGCCGACCCTCCCTACGCGCTGGACAACCTCGAGTCCATTCCGGACAAGGTCCTGGAGCAGGACATCCTCCATCCGGACTGCTATTTCATCCTTGAGCACGGCGACGAGCATTCGTTCAAGGATCACCCCTGTTTCGTCAAGGAGCGCTCCTACGGCCGCGTCCACTTCTCCTTCTTCAGCAAATAAAGATTCTTCTATTGCTTGCGGTGGACGATGCGGGCGTGGAAGATGCCGTCCAGGGCGAGGGCGGCGGCGACACCTATCCCCGTACCCCAGACCATAGGGAGTCCCAAGCCTATTTTCTGAGTGCAGATGTAGGTCACGCAGATTACTGTCATTATCATCGCGGGGATTTCTGAAACCAGGTAGTATTTCTTGCCCCGGCTCCTGAAGAGCCATACGGAAATGGCCCACAGGGTGAACACTGAGATGGTCTGATTGGCCCAACCGAAGTATCTCCAGATGGTGTTGAAACCATCCTCGTCGGAGATGTTGAACCATAGCAGCAGACCTGCAACGCAGAATATGGGGATGCTGACTTTCAAGCGGTTGCCTATGGACTTCTGGTCATATTTGAAGGCATCGGCGATGGTGAGACGCGCGCTCCTGAATGCAGTGTCACCGGTGGTGATGGGCGCAGCCACGACGCCGAGTATCGCAAGGATTCCGCCAATGGTGCCGAGCCACGCCTGGGAGACCTTCGTCACGATGGTGGGGGCTTCCGCCGAAATCTCCGCCCCAACCTCTGCGGCGCCTCCGTCAAAGAAGAAGTACGAAGCGACCGTCGCCCAGATGAGCGCCACGACTCCTTCGGTGATCATAGCGCCGTAGAAAATCGGGCGTCCGAGCTTCTCGCTCTTCAGACACCTCGCCATCATAGGGCTCTGTGTAGCGTGGAATCCGCTGATGGCTCCGCACGCGATGGTGATGAAAAGGCAGGGGAATATGCTCTGTCCGGTCATCCCGACGCCAGGACCGCGGTTTCCGAGGCCTTGCCACAGCTCCGGCAGGGTCGGCCATTTGACGAACAGGCACACCATCAGTCCCACCGCCATAAAGAGCAGCGCCACGGCGAACACGGGATAGATCTTTCCGATGATCTTGTCGATGGGAAGGAGAGTCGCTATAATATAATATAGGAGTATCAGCACCACCCAGAACATTATGGAAAGGGTGGACCCGCTCCCCGCAACTCCTGCGATGTCGCCCAGGATCAGTGCCGGACTGTAAACGAATACGGCTCCCACGAGCACAAGCAGCAAGATGATGAACACGAGCATCACGTTCTTGAGGCTCTTTCCCAACGCGTGGCCGACGACCTCGGGAAGGTTGGCGCCTCCTCCGCGGACGGACATCATTCCTGCGAGATAGTCGTGCACCGCACCCGCAAAAATGCATCCCAGCACTATCCAGAGGTATGCGCTCGGTCCGAACTTGGCTCCCATTATAGCGCCGAAGATGGGACCGGTCCCCGCGATGTTGAGAAATTGGATCATATACACCTTCCAGGCCGGCATCGGGATGAAGTCCACTCCGTCCTCCTTGGCGACGGCGGGGGTGGGCCTGGCCGGGTCGGGGCCGAAAACTTTTTCAACGAATTTGCCGTAAAGCAGATATCCCAGAACCAGGGCGCAGAGGCAGATGATGAACGAATACATTTGGCGATCTTTACATTGAGCGTACAAAAATAGCAATATTCCCCATAAAACAGCGCTTCCGTTTTGTATTTATTCAAAATATGAATATATTTGCATTTGCTTTTGAATAAATATTCGCACAGAAATGAAAGATACAAACATAAAGAAAGTCCTCCTCCTTGGCTCCGGCGCCCTCAAGATCGGACAGGCCGGAGAGTTCGACTATTCCGGCGCCCAGGCGCTGAAGGCTCTCCGCGAGGAAGGCGTCAGCACCGTGCTGGTGAACCCCAACATCGCCACCGTCCAGACCTCCGAAGGTGTGGCAGACAGGATATATTTCCTCCCCGTCACGCCTTATTTCGTCGAGAAGGTCATAGCGAAGGAGCGCCCCCAGGGCATCCTGCTGTCATTCGGCGGTCAGACCGCTCTGAACTGCGGCGTCGAGCTCCATCGCTCCGGCGTCCTGGACAAGTACGGGGTCAAGGTCCTCGGCACTCCGGTGCAGACCATAATGGACACGGAGGACCGCGAGCTCTTCGTTGAGAGACTGGACGAGATAGAGGTCAAGACCATAAAGTCGCACCCGGCATCGAGCCTTGAGGAGGCGCGTGCCGCCGCAGCCGACCTCGGATATCCCCTCATCATACGCGCAGCGTATGCTCTCGGAGGCCTGGGGTCAGGATTCGTCGATGACGACGCCGCTCTCGAGCAGCTCTGCGCCAAGGCTTTCTCCTTCTCCCCGCAGGTGCTGGTGGAGAAGTCCCTCAAGGGCTGGAAAGAGATAGAGTTCGAGGTGGTGCGCGATGCCGACGACCGCTGCATAACGGTCTGCGATATGGAGAATTTCGACCCCCTGGGCATCCACACGGGCGAAAGCATCGTCCTGGCCCCCTGCCAGACGCTGACCTCGGAGCACGTCTCGTTCCTGACGGACCTCGCGGTGAAAATCGTGCGGCACCTCGGGATCGTGGGTGAGTGCAACGTCCAGTTCGCGTTTGACGCTGAGTCGATGGACTACCGCGTCATCGAGGTCAACGCCCGCCTGAGCCGCTCCTCCGCCCTCGCATCGAAGGCTACGGGCTATCCGCTGGCGTTCGTCGCAACCAAGATCGGCCTCGGTTATGCCCTGCCTGAGATAAAAAACACACCCGAAGGCTGCAAGAGCGCATATTACGAGCCCGACGTCAAGTACGTGGTGTGCAAGATACCGCGCTGGGACCTGGGCAAGTTCCGCGGCGTGTCCCGAAAGATCGGCACCAGCATGAAGTCCGTCGGAGAAGTGATGTCCATCGGCCTGACCTTCGAGGAGACCATCCAGAAGGGTCTGAGAATGATAGGTCAGGGCGCGAACGGCTTTGTCGGCAACAAACCGTACGAGGTGGAGGACCTCGAGGACGCTCTCGCGAATCCCACCGACTCCCGCATATTCGACATAGAGAAGGCTCTGTCGCTGGGTTGGAGCATCGAGCGCATAGAGAGCCTGACCAAAATCGACCCCTGGTTCCTCGGTAAACTCTCTAATATCGTCAGCACCTGGGAGAGCCTGAAATCCTTCGACGACATAGCCTCCCTCCCGACGGACCTTCTGCAGAAGGCGAAGAGGGAAGGCTTCTCCGACAATCAGATACAGCTTGCCTTGTATAAAAATGCAGCTTCCCGTTCTCACGAGGACGAAGTCCGCGAGAGGAGAAAGTCGCTGGGCATAGTGCCGGTGGTAAAGCGCATCGAGACGCTGAACGCTGAAAGCGCCGCAGATTCCAACTATCTGTATTTCACATACAACGACTCCGCCTCCGAGCTTTCCTGCGAGGACGACGGCAGGTCCGTCATAGTGCTCGGCTCGGGCGCATACCATATCGGCAGCTCCGTCGAGTTTGACTGGTGCTCCGTAAACTGCCTGCAGGAGGTGCGCCGGCAGGGTTACAGGGGCATAATGGTCAACTACAACCCCGAAACCGTCTCCACTGACTACGATATGTGCGACCGCCTGTACTTCGACGAGCTTTCGCTCGAGCGGGTGATGGACATCATCGAGCTGGAGAAGCCGATGGGAGTGGTGGTGAGCGTGGGCGGCCAGATCCCCAACAACCTCGCCCTCCTTCTGAAGGAGAGGGGAGTGAGGATCCTCGGCACAAGCGCCGAAGACATCGACCGTGCGGAGGACAGGCACAAGTTCTCCTCCATCGTGGACGCCCTCGGCATCGACCAGCCCCGCTGGAGCGAGCTCACGACCCTTTCCGACGTTGACGACTTCATCGCAGAGGTCGGATTCCCCGTCCTCGTGCGTCCCTCGTACGTGCTCTCGGGCTCCGCGATGAGCGTCTGCTATGACAGGGACCGGCTCGTCAAGGTCCTATCCCTCGCGGCGGAGGTCTCAGCCGAGCACCCCGTGATAATCAGCAAGTTCCAGACCCGCTCCAAGGAAATAGAGTTCGACGCCGTCGCCGACTCCGGCAAGATTCTCGCCTATGCCATCGGCGAGCATATCGAGTACGCGGGAGTCCATTCGGGCGACGCCACCATTGAGTTCCCGGCGCAGAAGCTTTACGTCGAGACGGTCCGCAAGGTCCGCGACATCGCGGCGAAGATTGCCGCCGAGCTGCACATCTCCGGTCCCTTCAACATCCAGTTCATGGCCTGCGACAACTTTGTCCGCGTCATCGAGTGCAACCTCCGCGCTTCCAGGAGCTTCCCCTTCGTCTCCAAGGTGCTCAAGCACAATTTCATAGAGCTCGCGACCAAGGTGATGCTGGGCCAGCACCCGCAGAGAGTCGCCGCTGACGCGTACGACCTCGGTTATGTGGGCGTGAAGTCGGCTCAATTCTCATTCTCCCGCCTCCAGGAGGCAGACCCTCTGCTCGGCGTCGACATGGCTTCGACAGGTGAAGTCGGCTGCATCGGCGACGACGTCCACGAGGCGCTTCTCAAGAGCGCCATCGCCGTGGGCAACAGCATCCCCAAGCGTAACGTCCTCATCTCCTCGGGCAATTCCCTGCAGAAGGCGGACATGCTGATGGCCTGCGACCTTCTCGTAAGGAACGGCTATGAAATATTCGCCACCGGCGGGACTTGCGACTACCTGCGCGACAACGGCATCCCTTCGAAGAGGGTGCTGTTCCCCAACGAAACGGAGAATCCCGTGATGCTGAGCCTCTTCCCTTCGGCCCTCGACCTTATCCGCCATCACGGCGTGGATATGGTGGTGAACATCCCGAAGAACCACTCCTCTATGGAGCTCGGCAACGGCTACCGCATCCGCCGCGCGGCGATCGACTCCAACGTCCCGCTCTTCACCAACGCCCGCCTCGCGTCGGCCTTCATCAAGGCGTTCTGCACCCTTTCCGTCGACGATATATCGATAAAGGCGTGGGATGAGTACAAATAATCCCGTGATTATTTAAAAAATTTAATAATTATCCGTAAATTTGCATCGCTAAAGTATATTTATTCATCTTATGTACGATAAGAAAAGCCGGCAGAACACCATCCGCGAGCTCGTGACTGCGGGGATGGTACACAGCCAGGAGGAGCTGCAGGAGCTTCTCAGCGAAAGGGGCTTCGCCGCCACCCAGGCCACTCTTTCCCGGGACATGAAGGAGATAGGCGTAGTGAAGATGCACGATCCGGAGTACGGTTACAGCTACCGCATCCCCTTCCAGGGCGAACATCCGCAGAGCCGAATGCATCAGGCGGCCTCTCTCGACGGGGTGGTGAGCATCGAATTCTCTTCCTCGCTTGCGGTGATCAAGACCCGTCCGGGATTCGCCAACGTGATAGCGGCAATCATCGACGCCGCCGGGCACGACACCCTTATGGGCACCATCGCCGGTGACGACGCCGTCCTGCTCGCCCTTCGCGAGCGTTTCAGCCGCGATGAGGTCCTCGCGTCCCTGTCACAGGTCCTCCCCGGCATACAGAACAAGTTAATCAAATAAACAACATAACACAATGAGCAACATTACAGTAGAGGTAGCTTCACAGAAGCACATCCAGTATATCCCCGAGATCCTCAAGACCATCGAGGACGCCACAAAGGTAAGGGGCACCGGCATAGCCAAGAGAAAGCCCGAATATATTGAGCAGAAGATGAACGAAGGCAAGGCCATCATCGCGATGGACGGCGACAGCTTCGTCGGATTCTGCTACATCGAGAGCTGGGACCACGGTCAGTTCGTGGCCAATTCGGGTCTCATCGTCAAGCCCGAGTATCGCGGCGAGGGTGTCGCCAAGATGATCAAGGCGAAGGCTTTCGGACTCTCGAGGGAGATGTTCCCGGATGCAAAGATATTCGGTCTCACCACCGGCGCCGCCGTGATGAAGATCAACACCGAGCTCGGATACGTCCCCGTGACCTTCGCCGACCTCACCACCGACCCCACGTTCTGGAAGGGATGCGAGAGCTGCATCAACTACGACGTGCTCTGCCGCAACGACTGCACCCGCTGCCTCTGCACCGGTATGCTCTATGACCCCGCCAAGCACCCCGAGGCTCAGAAAAAGAAGGTCGTCGTCGCGTTCAGCGGCGGTCTGGACACTTCCTACACCGTGATGTACCTCGCCAAGGAAAGGGGCTACGACGTCTATGCCGCCTGCGCCAACACCGGAGGCTTCTCCGAGGAGCAGCTCAGGGAGAACGAGGCGCGTGCCTACGCTCTCGGCGCCAAGAAGTACGTCACCCTCGACGTCACCAAGGAGTACTACGACAAGAGCATCAAGTATATGATCTATGGAAACGTCCTCCGCAACGGGACGTATCCCATCTCTGTCTCTTCGGAGCGCATTTTCCAGGCTCTCGCCGTCTCCAGGTACGCCAAGGAGATAGGCGCTAGCGCCATCGCCCACGGCTCCACCGGCGCCGGCAACGACCAGGTCCGTTTCGACATGACTTTCCTCGTCGCCGCCCCCGGCACCGAGATCATCACCCTCACCCGCGACGAGAACCTCTCTCGCCAGGAGGAGGTCGATTATCTCAACGCCCACGGCTTCAAGGCTGACTTCACAAAGCTCAAATATTCCTACAACGTAGGTCTCTGGGGCACTTCCATCTGCGGAGGCGAGATCCTCGACTCCAAGCAGGGTCTCCCCGAGAGCGCCTACCTCAAGCAGGTCACGGCCTCCGGCACCGAGCAGATTGCCCTCGAGTTCAAGCAGGGAGTGCTCGTGGGAGTCAACGGCGAGCATTTCGATGACGGCGTCAAGGCCATCCAGAAGGTGGAGTCCATCGCCGCCCCCTACGGCATCGGACGCGACATGCACGTCGGCGACCCCATCGTCGGCATCAAGGGCCGCGTAGGGTTCGAGGCCGCCCCCCCGATGCTCATCATAGCCGCCCACAAGTTCCTGGAGAAGTTA
>R15__coassemble_549_pt1 | contig 29628 bp, 20 predicted proteins | sample R15__metabat2_low_PE_040 | metagenome-assembled genome bin R15
CATAGGGTTCAGATGCTCCGTAATGTACTGCAGGTCAGGCTCCGACGCCGCGTCGATGCGCATATAGTCGAGAGCCGGCAGCAGGCACGCGTCCAGGCCCTGCTCCAGCAGGTAGAAGGTGAACATATTGGTCGAGATAATCTCGCCCTGGGCGAGGATCGCCTTCTCCTCGGCGGGGCCGAAGGACTTGCCGGCGAAGGAGCGCAGGAACGCGAACACGCCGGACACAACCTCCGTCGCCTTCGCCTTGTACTCCTCGGTAGAGTAGAGCTCCGCGATGTGCTTTGCGTATTTGGACTCGAGGGAGCCGATGACGTCACCCGCCCCGTCGACGTTTCCGTTCGTATAATAATTGGCTATCTCAACGAGAGAGTTGGTCGTGCCGGACATAGCCGACAGCACCACAAGCTTCTGCGAGCCGTCGTTGATGAGGGCGGCCACGTTCTTCATCCTCTGTGCGGAGCCCACCGAAGAGCCCCCGAATTTCAATACTTTCATATTTCTGTTTACAATAACTCTTTGAAAAGGTCGTCCATCCCGAGCAGACCGCTGTGGGAGGCGGCGAACTCCGCGGCCATCACCGCGCCCAGCGCGAATCCGCGGCGGCTCTTGGCGTCGTGGGTGATGACGATGCGGTCGGCGTCGCTCTCGTAGCGGACGGTGTGGATGCCGGGGACTTCGTCGTGACGGTAGCTGTAGATCTTGAGCTCCGACCCCTTGGCGGGCGTCTTGAACGACTCCACTTCGCCCAGGGGCGCCAGCTCGCCGGACCAGGAGTCCTTGCGGGAAAGCTCCGCCAGGATCCCCTCCGCCAGGGTGATGGCTGTGCCGGAAGGGGCGTCGAGCTTGTGGCAGTGGTGCACCTCGTCCATCGCGACGTCATAACCCTCGAACTTGTCCATAAGGGAAGCGAGGTACTTGTTGACGGCGGAGAAGACGTACACGCCGATGGAGAAGTTGGAACTGCTGAAAAGGGTGTGGGCGCCGCCTTCGCACAGGGACGCCATCTCCTCGCGGTGCTGCGCGAGCCACCCGGTGGTGCCGCTCACAACCTTCACGCCCGCGTCGAACGCCTTGAGGACGTTGGCGTAAGCCGAAGAAGGCTGGGTGAACTCGATGGCGACGTCAGCGCTGCGGAAAGCCTCGCCGGCGAAGTCGTCAAGATTGCCGACGTCGATGGTACAGACTATTTCGTGACCGCGCGAGAGCGCGATTTCCTCTATCATATGGCCCATCTTGCCATAGCCGATCAGAGCGATCTTCATAATCAACCTCCTGTATAAATACTACTAACGCTACAATTTTAAAAATAAAAAATTTTATTATCAAGGATTTTTTTGATAAAATCCTTTTAGTGACCCCTTCCGTTACGCTATCTGGGGCCTGCCGGGACGCGAAGGCTTCTGCGCGTCGTCGAGGGCGCGCTCCTTCATCTTTCCTTCCTGCAGCTCGTCATATGCCTTGCGGTGACGGCAGATGTCGATGGCGGCAAAGATCGCGGACATCATCGAGCGGGGGTCCGCCTCGTCGCGGCCCGCCATCTCATAGGCTGTGCCGTGGTCGGGAGAAGTGCGCACTATGGGCAGTCCCGCGGTGAAATTGACTCCGTCCTCGAAGGCTATCGCCTTGAAAGGCTCGAGGCCCTGGTCGTGATACATCGCCAGGGTGGCGTCGAACCTGCCGTATAGGCCGGCGCCGAAATATCCGTCGGGAGAATACGGGCCGAACGCCTCTATCCCCTCCTCCTGAGCCTTCTTGATGGCGGGGGCGATGATTCTCTCCTCCTCGTCTCCGAGCAGACCTCCGTCGCCGGAGTGGGGGTTGAGGCTCAGCACGCCTATCTTGGGCATATCCACGCCGAAGTCGCGCTTGAGGGAGGCGGTCATAAGACGGAGCTTGCTCAGGATCTTGTCCTCGGTGATGCTGTCCGGGACCTCGCGCAGGGGAATGTGGCCGGTGACGACGCCAATCTTGAGGGCGCTGCTGACCATGAACATCGTGACGTCCTGCACGCCGAAGGCGTCCTGCAGATACTCGGTGTGTCCGGTGAAACCGAAGCCCTGCGAAGACATCACCTTCTTGTTGATGGGGGCGGTGACGAGCACGTCGATGTCGCCGTTCTTGAGGTCGCGCACGGCGGCTTCGAGAGCGGTGATGGCGGCCTTTCCGGCCTCCGGGTTGGGCTGTCCGGGCTCGACATAGACATTGTCGGGCAGGCAGTTGACTATGTTTACTCTCTTGACGTGGGCGTCCCTTGCGGAGGAGATGACGTTGGTGTCCATCTGCTCGAGGTTGTGAATGGTCTTTTTGTAGAAGCCGAAGAGCTTGGACGAGCCGTAGATGACGGGGGTGAAGGACTCCAGGATGCGTGCATCCGCCAGAGACTTGATGATCACCTCGTATCCGATGCCGTTGCCATCACCCTGGGTGATGCCGACGACGATTTTTTTATTGTTGTTCTGCTGCATATGAGTCGTTTTTTGTCAATACAAAGATAATGAATTGTCGGGATTGTCAAAACCCGGGTCGGGAGGAAGAGACTCGCCTCTGGCGACTGCACCGGCCCCGGCGTCCACCGCGAGGCGGTCGCACCTCTCGTTCTCAGGATGCCCGGCGTGGCCCTTCAGCCAGTTGAACGTGACCCTGTGACGGCGATACACTTCGAGGAACCGGAGCCAGAGGTCCACGTTCTTGACCTTCTTCCAGCCCCTCTGCTGCCAGGAGGCGAGCCAGTTTTCGGTTATCGCCTTCACCACATAGCTGGAGTCGCTCCAGACCTGCACTTCGGCGTTGTCCCACTTGATGGCCTCCAGCCCGGTTATCACCGCAAGGAGCTCCATCCGGTTGTTGGTGGTGCAGGCGAAGCCTCCGGACATCTCCTTCCGCAGACCGCCGCACTTCAGCACCACGCCGAACCCTCCCGGGCCGGGATTGCCGCTGGCGGCGCCGTCAGTGTAGAGGTATATGGTGGGTCTGAGAGTCGATTCAGCCATTTCAAGCACATTTTCACAAAAATAACAATTTTCTCCGACAGTCTTTTAATCTTTTTGAGTAAATTTGTTGCTTGGACTCACGATTCGACTATGACAGGACTCTTCAAACATAAATATTCGATCTCCGAGCTCGGGCTCCTGCAGGGCGCGACGGACTGCCATTCGCACATCCTCTACGGGGTGGACGACGGCGTGGGCACCCTCAGGGAGTCGCTCGACATACTTTCCCTGCTGGAGGAGCAGGGCCTCTCCACCCTCTGGCTCACCCCACACACGATGGAGGACGTCCCCAACACAACCGAAGGGCTCACGAGCCGCTTTGAGGAGCTGACGGACGCATATGGCGGGCCGATAGAGCTGCATCTCGCGTCCGAATATATGATGGACGGCGCGTTCGAGGCGCACCTCCGCAAGGACGACTTCCTCGCTCACGGCGAGGGAGACACGCTCCTTCTGGAGACCTCCACCTGGGCTTCCCCCTACAACTTCTGGGAGCTGCTGGAGCAGACCATGCGGGCAGGTTACCATCCCCTGCTGGCTCATCCCGAGAGATACGAATATATGCGCAAAAGCGACTACGAGCGCCTGTACGACATGGGCGTCAGGCTCCAGCTCAACTACCCTTCCCTCCTGGGCCTGTACGGCGAGCACGTGCAGAAAAAGGCGCAGATGCTGCTCTCGTCAGGATGGTACAGCTGCGCCGGGTCCGACTGCCACAGGCTCAAGGCCATAACCCATCAGATGGAGGAAGAGGTGCTGACCAAGGAGATCGCCCAGAAGCTGGAGCCGATATTGAAAATCTGACATTATATGAACATACTCGTCACAGGAGCGAACGGACAGCTCGGCACGGAGATAAGGAATGCCGCCAAGGACAGTCCAAACCATTTCATTTTCACGGACGTGTCCCAGCTGCCGGACACGGAGACGGTGTTTCTGGACATCACCAACATCGACGCCGTCAGGATCATCGCCGAGTCTGAGAAGGTGGACGTGATAGTCAACTGCGCCGCATACACGGACGTCGACAGGGCCGAGAGCGACACTGCGTTCGCGGACCTTCTCAACCACACGGCACCCGCCAATCTCGCCGAGGTCGCCGCCTCCCGCAAGGCTGCGCTCATCCACATTTCGACAGACTACGTCTTCGCGGGCGACGGATGCACGCCCTACCGCGAGACTGACGCCCCCGCCCCTCTGGGAGTCTATGGCTCCACAAAGCTGGCAGGCGAAAGGTCCGTCATCAACTCCGGATGCAAGTACCTGATATTCAGGACCGCCTGGCTGTATTCCCCTTACGGGAAAAATTTCCTCAAGACCATCTCGCGCCTCACCTCCTCCAACGAGTCGATACGCGTCGTCTCCGACCAGACGGGCACCCCCACATACGCCGCCGACCTCGCGGGCCTCATCGTCAGGATCATCGACTCCGACCTGCTGGACCGCACCGGCATATACCACTTCACGGACGAGGGATGCACCTCCTGGTATGACTTCGCTTCCGCCATAAACGAGCTCTGCGGCCACAGCTGCAAGGTACGCCCCTGCAGGACGGAGGACTACCCCACCAAGGCGAGGCGTCCGCATTATTCGGTCCTCGACAAGACTCTCGTCAAGCAGACCTTCGGCATCGACATCCCCCACTGGCACGAGTCCCTGCGCAAATGTATGGAGCGGCTATGAAGACAAAACTTCTTGGGAAAACCCCTTCCGAGCTGAAGGAACTCGCCGTCAGGGCGGGGCTGCCGGGATTCACCGGGAGCCAGATCGCCCAGTGGATGTACGTCAAGAGGGTGCATTCCTTCGACGAGATGACCAACATCTCCAAGGCGGGCCGCGAGAAGCTCTCCGAGATGTACGACCTCGGCGTGCGGGAGGCTGTCGGCTCCGCCCTTTCCAGTGACGGGACCAAGAAATACCTCTTCCCGGTGAGCTGTCCCCGCGCGGGCGGGCTCGACGCCTACGAGCAGGCGAAGGAGACGGAGCTGGAGAGCGCCGCCGTCGAAGCCGTGATGATACCCGACGAGGACAGGCGGACGCTGTGTGTCTCCTCCCAGTCCGGCTGCAGGATGGGCTGCAAGTTCTGTATGACGGGAAGGCAGGGATTCCACGGGCATCTGTCGGCCGCGGACATCCTGTCGCAGTTCATCGCCGTGGACGAGAGCCTGTCGCTGACCAACGCCGTGTTCATGGGGATGGGCGAGCCGCTCGACAACTACGACAACGTCCTTCGCGCCATCGAGGTGCTGACGGCACCCTGGGGCTTCGCCTGGAGTCCCAAGCGCATCACGCTCTCGACCGTCGGCGTCATCCCCGCGCTGAAGCGGTACCTCGACGAGAGCCGCTGCCACCTGGCGGTGAGCCTTCACGACCCCTTCGGGGAAGAAAGGGCCTCGATGATGCCCGTGCAGAAGGCATACCCCATAGAGGATGTGGTGAGCCTCGTGAAGCAGTACGACTTCTCCGGGCAGCGCAGGGTCAGCTTCGAATACACGATGTTCGCCGGATTCAACGACACCAAGCGCCACGAGGATGCGTTGATAAGGCTCCTGCGGGGCCTGGAGTGCCGCGTCAACCTCATCCGTTTTCACAAGATCCCGGACTTCCCCTACGAGAGCAGCTCCGAAAGGATAATGGAGGCGTTCCGCGACCGTCTCTGCGCCCACGGGATCACCTGCACCATCCGCGCCTCGCGGGGAGAGGACATCCTCGCCGCCTGCGGAATGCTCGCGGGGCAGCACAACAAAAAGGGCTGAGGCGATGGCGAAGGATTTCGGACAGACGCTTTCGTATCTCCAGGGACTCTGCGTCAAGCGCGAATACTGCCGCAGCGAAATGATGAAAAAGGCTCTCTCGGCGCTCGAAGGCGACAGCGAAGCAGCCTCGCGGGCGGTCACTTCGCTCGTGGAGGACAGGTTCGTCGACGACTCGCGCTACGCCGCAGCCTTCGCGAGGGAGAAATCCGCCCTCACCGGATGGGGTCCCGCAAAGATAAGATACGCCCTTATGATGACAGGTATCGACAAGGCCGCGATGGCCTCCGCGCTGGAGGAAATCGACTCCTCGGCCGCGTCGCTCAAGCTCGAGAAACTGTGTCAGGCCAAGTGGAAGACCCTTCAGGGAGACCCTTACGCAAAGTTCAAACTCATCAAATACGCTCTCTCCAGAGGGTATGAATATGACGAAATAAATAAAATTGTAGAGAGCTTGTGCCGTGGTTTTGCCCAAGATTGAAATATCTTTGCAAAAGTTTTGGAGATAAGGTTTGTTTTGATACCTTTGTCCTGAGCTCAAACAAGGATTATTGACTTTTTAAATTTACAAGACTATGGCTAAAGAAGCAGAAGTGAATGCGGCGGAGATCAATGCGGCGAAGTTGAAGGCATTGCAGGCCACCATCGACAAGATCGAGAAGGACTACGGCAAAGGGACGATAATGAAGCTCGGCGACCAGCCGCAGTGGGACGTCCAGGTGATTCCCAGCGGATCCGTGGCCCTCGACCACGCCCTCGGCATAGGAGGATACCCCAGAGGAAGGATAATCGAGATATACGGACCCGAGTCCAGCGGAAAGACCACGCTCGCCATCCACGCGATCGCCGAAGCGCAGAAGCAGGGCGGCATCGCCGCGATGATAGACGCCGAGCACGCGTTCGACAGGACCTATGCAAAGGCTCTCGGAGTCAACCTCGAGACCCTTCTCATCTCCCAGCCGGACAACGGCGAGCAGGCGCTCGAGATCGCCGACAACCTCATCAGGTCCGGTGCCGTGGACATCGTCGTCATCGACTCCGTGGCGGCCCTCACCCCCAAGGCCGAGATCGAAGGCGAGATGGGCGACAACAAGGTCGGCCTCCAGGCGAGACTGATGAGCCAGGCCCTGAGGAAGCTCACGGCAAACATTTCCAAGACAAACACCTGCTGCATCTTCATCAACCAGCTGCGCGAAAAGATCGGCATAATGTTCGGCAACCCCGAGACCACCACGGGCGGAAACGCCCTCAAGTTCTACGCCTCCGTGCGTCTGGACGTGCGCCGCACCACCCAGCTCAAGGACGGTGACGAGGCCACCGGCAACCGCACCCGCGTCAAGGTGGTGAAGAACAAGATGGCCCCTCCTTTCAAAAAGGCCGAGTTCGACATCCTCTACGGCGAGGGCATCTCCCACACCGCCGAGATCTGCGACCTCGCGGTGGAGATGGACATCATCCACAAGAGCGGCTCGTGGTTCAGCTACAACGGCGAGAAGCTCGCGCAGGGACGCGAGGCCGTAAAGCAGCTGCTGACAGACAACAAGGAGCTGTGCGACGAGGTCGAAGCAAAGATACGCGAGGCCATCGCACAGGTAAATGACTAAAAAAATATAAATGGGAAAGATTATTTTGACCGGTGACAGACCGACCGGCAGACTGCACATCGGACATTACGTAGGGTCGCTCAGACGCAGGGTCGAGCTGCAGAACAGCGGACAGTTCGACAAGATTTTCGTGATGATTGCGGACGCCCAGGCCCTCACCGACAACGCCGACAACCCCGAGAAGGTCCGTCAAAACATAATAGAGGTCGCCCTGGACTATATGTCCGCGGGGCTTGACCCCGAGAAGACGACGATCTTCATCCAGTCGCAGGTGAGCGAGCTCACCGAGCTGACATTCTTTTATATGAACCTCGTGACCGTCCAGAGGCTCCAGCGCAACCCTACCGTCAAACAGGAGATACAGCTGCGCGGATTCTCCGACTCCGGAGAGGACAACAAGGCCGGCACCCCCGTGGGATTTTTCTGCTATCCCATCAGCCAGGCTGCGGACATCACCGCCTTCAAGGCGACCACGGTGCCCGTCGGCGAGGACCAGGAGCCGATGATCGAGCAGACCCGCGAAATCGTGCGCAAGTTCAACTCCGTCTACGGCCCCGCGCTCGTCGAGCCCGAGATTATGCTCCCGGACAACGCCGCCTGCCTCAGGCTCCCCGGCACCGACGGCAAGGCGAAGATGAGCAAGTCCCTGGGCAACTGCATCTACCTCTCCGACAGCGCCGAGGAAGTGTGGAGCAAAGTCAAGGGAATGTACACCGACCCTCTCCATCTCCAGGTCTCCGACCCGGGACACGTCGAGGGCAACACCGTCTTCACCTATCTCGACGCCTTCTGCAAGCCCGAGCATTTCGACAAGTTCGCGGACTGCTTCGTCGGAAAGAAAGTCTCCTTCGAGTTCCATTCGCTTGACGAAGTGAAGGACCAGTACCGTGCCGGAGGACTTGGCGACATGATGATAAAGAAGTTTCTCTACGAGGTGCTCAACGACACCCTGGAGCCCATCAGGACGCGCCGTCACGAGCTCGAGCAGAACATCCCGTACGTCTATGAAGTGCTCCGCAAGGGCAGCGAGGAGGCGCGCGCGGTGGCGGCTCAGACTCTCGCCGACGTAAAGAAATATATGCGCATCAACTACTTCGACAAGGGAGTGCTCGACAATCTGATCAAAGAGCAGACAGAGAAATTCAGCAAATAACAGGACAGATGGACGCGATAGAAGAAATACTGCGGCGGCAGCGCGAGTTTTTCAGGGCCGGTCACACCCTTAACGTCAACGGACGCAGGGCGGCGCTGCAGATACTCGCAAACACCATAAAGGATATGGAGGGCGAGATCATCTCGGCTCTCCAGGAGGACCTGGGCAAGAGCGGGACCGAAAGCTATATGTGCGAAATCGGTCTTGCCCTCAGCGAGATTTCCTATGTGCGGAAGCACCTCAAGAGATGGGCCCGCACCAGACGCAGGCTCTCACCTCTGTCGCAGTTCCCTTCTGTCAGCCACATCATCCCAGAGCCATACGGCAACGTCCTCATAATGGCTCCGTGGAACTATCCCTTCCTCCTTAGCATATCTCCCCTTGTCAGCGCCCTCGCGGCGGGAAACACCGCCATCATCAAGCCTTCCCCGCAGGCAAAGGCCACCCAGGCCGTGGTGAAGAAAGTGATCGAAGAGACCTTCACCGATGACTACGTGGCGGTGCTGGGCGGATCGAGGGATGAGTACCCGGACCTTCTTGACCACAAGTTCGACTACATCTTCTTCACGGGCTCCAAGGCCTACGGACGCACAGTGATGGAGAAGGCCGCGAGGCACCTCACCCCCGTCACGCTCGAGCTGGGCGGCAAGAGTCCCGTAATCGTGGACTCGCAATGCGACATCGCGACCGCGGCCCGCAGGGTAGTGTTCGGCAAGTTCCTCAATCTCGGCCAGACCTGCGTCGCTCCGGACCACGTGTTTGTCCAGGAGAAGGTGGCGGACGCCTTCCAGGACGCCTGCATAACCGAGATCGTTGCGATGTTCGGCTCCAACGCCCTGAAGGATCCCGACTACGGCAAGATTCTCAGCGAAAGGCACTTCCTTAGAGTCTGCAGGCTCATCGATGCCAGCAGGGACAAGGTGGTTTTCGGAGGAGACAAGAGCGACGGCACACTTCAGATATGCCCTACCATACTGAGGATCGGGAGTCTTGATGACAGGACTGACGACGGAGGATATGCGGTTGACTCGCTCGCGATAATGCAGGAGGAGATTTTCGGTCCGCTGATGCCTCTTATAACATACAGCGACATCACCGACGTGGTCGATTACATCGATGCCCATCCGAGACCCCTCGCGGCATACATATTCACTTCCGACAAGCGTCTGAAGAAGTCGCTACTGAGGCACCTTCATTTCGGAGGAGGCTGCATAAACGACACGATTGTGCATCTGGCGACGGACACTCTCCCCTTCGGCGGCGTCGGTCAGAGCGGTATGGGGCAGTATCACGGCAAGTGGGGGTTCGAGACCTTCTCGCATCTCAAGAGCGTCGTGGACAAGGCCACCTGGCTTGACCTCGATATGAGGTATCAGCCCTACACCCCCAAAAAGAACAAGCTTATAAAGACGTTTCTGAAATAAAATTTGCAGATTAAGATTTTTGGAGTACCTTTGCACTCCGCTTGGGAGATTAGCTCAGTTGGTTTAGAGCATCTGCCTTACAAGCAGAGGGTCGGCGGTTCGAATCCGTCATCTCCCACCACAAAAAAGAGAGTGACTGAAATCTCAGCCACTCTCTTTTTTCTTTGACCGTCAGTCGAGACGGGCGGGATAGGCCTGAAGGGCGTAGGAAAGGACCTTCGCAAGCCTCTGATGGCCCTCTGTGTTGGGATGCAGACGGTCGGTCTCGAGATTGCGGTAATAAGCGGCCTGACCGTCGATCAAGGGGAAGAGCCCCGAGTCGCTGAAGATATCGATCACCGGCACGGCCCAGATGTCGCCGGCCTCCTTGACTGCCTGCACGTAATCGTTGATGAAATAGCCGCAGGCGTTGGCATAGTTCTCGTCCGGCTGGATGTTCTTGTCGCTGAACTGCGCAAATCCCCTGTGCAGCGGAGTCAGAAGGATGATCTGCTTGGTCGGATAGTGGGTCTTGAGCCACTGGAGCGTGGTGTTTGTGCGGCCGCGGAAGGTGGCGTCGTCAAAGACCGGCTCACGACGGAGCCTGTCCACGGTGATGGGGCCGTCCTCAGTGGTCTTCTCCATCTTGTAAGAGAACCACTCCCCCAGCGGGATGTTGCCGTTGTAGTCGTTGGTGCCTACAAAGACGATTATAGCGTCGACGTCCTGACCGTGCTCGGCCTCGAGACGCTCGCCCTGGCCGACGATCTGGTTCATCCTGTGGCCGCTGATGCCATAGACATAGGGCACCGTACCCAGGAGGTCGGACATAATGTTCCAATAGACGTCGTTGGTGGTGCCTATCTGACGGGTGTCGGTGATGGAGTCACCGAGGAACGCCACGCGGGCCCCGTTCCACTGGGACTGTATCTGCTGGGCGGATGAAACTGTCTGGAAAATCGCCAAAGAGGCGCAAACGAGCAAAATCAATCTTTTCATAATTCACATTGGTTCAATTGCTCAAAGTTAAGCAAATAATCTGACAATCGCTTTCAAAAGCCATCAGTATTTATTATATTTGCATATTATGGACAATAGTGTACCCCCCCCATACAGGATCATCCGGAATTAATGGAAAGCGATAAACGGAAAAGAGACATCAGAAGGATACTTCCTTCAGGGCTGCACAGGTACGTGTCCCAGTACCTCAACTCAAAGACGGTGCTGGCGCTTGACTGTTGTCTGTCACTGTTCTCGTCAGTGATCATCCTGCTGCTCGTTTCCTACTTCGCCCACTATCCGCAGTACTACCACGGCATATTCTCGCTCTGGTGGATGGCGGGGTCCCTCGTCGGCACTCTGATCTCGGCCCTGTCGCTCAAATACTACAAGATCATCATCCGCCACTCCCAAATCAGGGACCTGATGAAGCTTCTCAATCTCGCCTTGCTCAAAGTGGCCATTATGGCTGTCATTCTCGCATTCGCAGGAAGGATCCGGGTGCCGGTGATCATCATCCTCTGCGCCGACTGCCTTTTCACAGCGTGCCTGATGATCGGAGCAAGACTCTCGATGCTGGTGGTGTATGACATCTACAGGAACAGGGTCAAGATGCGCCGCAACATCCACAACGTCCTGGTGTACGGCACTTCCGACAAGTCCATCTCCATCATCACGAGGCTGATGGAGTCTTCACACTACAATATCGTCGGATTTGTGGAGCCAGGAAAGGAGCACAAAAGCCTGCAGGTCGCGGACCTGAAGGTTTACACGTACGAGGACGAGGACGAGTTCAAGCAAATCGCCGAAAAACTTTCGTTGGATTACGTCCTCTTCGCAACAGAAAAGGCCGCCCAGGCAGAGAAGGACCATCTGGTCAAGTACTGCTCACAAAACGGAGTCGGGATACTCATCACCCCGGGCATCGACGAAGTGTCCGGAGACAGTCTGACTAAGCACAAGGTACGTGAAATCAAGATTGAGGACCTCCTCGGACGTGAGGAGATAAAGATAGACAATTTCGAATACTTCAGCGACGCCCACCAGAAGACAGTCCTCGTGACTGGAGCCGCAGGGTCCATCGGCAGCGAGCTGTGCCGCCAGCTGGCCAGATACGGAGTCAAGAATCTCATTCTCTTTGACAATGCCGAGACCCCGATACACAACCTGCGTCTCGAGATGAGGACCACTTCGGGGGTCAAGAGTTCGTACCGGTCATCGGAGACGTCCGCCAGGAGAGAAGGCTCGACTTCGTCTTCCGCACATACCGGCCCGACATCGTATTCCACGCGGCGGCGTACAAGCACGTGCCGCTTATGGAGGAGAACCCCTGCGAGGCGGTGCTGGTCAATGTAATAGGCTCCAGAAACGTCGCTGACAAGTGCCTCGAATACGGGGTGGAGAAGATGGTGATGATATCCACCGACAAGGCAGTCAATCCGACGAACATCATGGGATGCACAAAGCGTCTCGCCGAGATCTACGTCCAGTCGCTTGGGCTCGCCCTCGAGAAGGGTGAGAAACAGGGTACGACGAGATTCATCACCACCCGATTCGGCAACGTCCTAGGCTCCAGCGGCTCCGTCATCCCCCGCTTCCGCGAACAGATAGCCTCAGGCGGTCCCGTCACCGTCACCGACCCCCGCATCAACCGCTTCTTCATGACCATCCCCGAGGCTTGCCGACTGGTGATGGAGGCGAGTGTCATCTCGAGAGGCAACGAAATATGCGTCTTCGATATGGGACGGCCCGTCAAGATCGACGACCTCGCCCGAAAGATGATAGAGCTCGCGGGCCTTACCGTCGGAAAGGACATAGAGATAGCCTACACAGGCCTCCGCCCGGGAGAAAAACTCTACGAGGAAGTGCTGTCCTCCACCGAAAACACCGACCCGACCCCCCACGACCGCATCAGGGTCGCGCGCGTCCGACAGTATGAGTACAAGGACGCGGCAAGCAGAGTCGAAGAGCTCGAAGCACTCGCACGCGCCGTTGACATCCCCGAGATGGTCAAGCTGATGAAGCGGATGGTGCCGGAGTTTATCAGCAACAATTCCAGATTTTCAATCTACGACAACAAATAAACCCACACTCTCATATGAACGAAAAGGAAACAGGCCTTTCGCAGGCCATCAGCAGGCGCGAAGCGCTCAAGATCATGACCCTCAGTATGGCGGGCCTCGCCATCGGAGGGCCGATCCTCCAGGGATGCTCCTCCAAGGGAGCGAAAGGCTCCGCCGGCGCGGAATTCACCTACACCCCCGCACCGGACGGCAGCAAGATTGACTCCCGCCAGTGGGCCGGCATCGGCTCTGTCGGAATGCTCGGCCTCGGCTGCATGAGGCTCCCCGCTCTCCCGAGTGACAACCCCTGGGGAGGTCCCCTCGACCAGGAGAAGGTGAACGAGATGGTGGACTACGCACTTGCCCACGGCATCAACTATTTCGACACGGCCCCCGCCTACGGAGACTCCGAGAGGGCAATGGGCGTCGCCCTGAGCCGCTATGACCGCAGCTCTTTTATGCTTGCGACCAAGATGTCCAACTTCGCCCGCGGGCCCCAGGCACCGGACCTGGCCGCCGCAAAAGCGATGTTCGAGACTTCCCTTGCCAACCTCCAGACAGACTATATCGACTTCTTCCTTCTCCACGCCCTCGGCAGGTACGACGAGTTTGAGCAGAGGTTCATCTCCAACGGCGTGCTCGACTACATCTGCTCCCTCAAGGAGAGCGGGAAGGTAAAGCACGTCGGATTTTCCTTCCACGGCTCAGTGAAGGACCTCGAGACCCTGCTCGCAACCCCTTACAAGTGGGATTTCGTCCAGATCCAGATGAACTACCTCGACTGGAAGGGCGACGACGCCGAGACCCTCTACAATATGCTCGTGGAGAAGAACATCCCCGTCGCCGTGATGGAGCCTGTCAGAGGCGGTGCTCTCGCCTCTGTCAACGACTCACTCAAGAAGCTTCTTGCCGAAAAGCACCCCGAGCTCAGCCCCGCCGGCACCGCCCTCACCTTCGTCGGCTCGTTCCCCGGCGTGATGGTGACCCTCAGCGGCATGTCCAATATGGACCAGCTCAAGGAAAACATCGCCACGTTCACCGGATTCAAGCCCTTCGACGAGAAGGACAACGAGTTTTTGATGGACGTCGCCCGCCTGTACAATGAGAATCCTCACATCCCCTGCACCGGCTGCGCATACTGCATGCCCTGCCCCAACGGAGTCAACATTCCCGGCAACTTCGCGGTCTTCAACTCCGCCAGCGACGCCCTCGCCATCCCCGACCCCAAGGGAGCCAAGGACGCGACCTACAAGAAGAAGAGCAAGGATTTCCTCAAGAAATACCAAAAGGAGCTCGAGGACGGTATGAGGGCCGACGCCTGCACCAACTGCAAGGTGTGCCTGAGCAAGTGCCCCCAACACATACGCATACCCGACCAGCTCAAGATGATCGAAGATCTGGTCAGCGCGCTGTAAAAAAATCCCCGGGCCGAAAGAGGCTCGGGGATTTTTGCATTTACTAAAGCTTGGTGTCTTCAGGATGTTCCTCCCTCCAGTTGGGATTTCGGGTGGAACCGCCGAGGTTGACCGTGATGTCGCCTCTCTTGTTGGTACCGAACTCGTAATCCTTGCCGGGGAGAATCGCATTGAGGACGATGCCGACGATAGCCGCGACGGCGAGGCCGGAGAGCGAAATGGCGGTATTGCCGATGTTGAAGGCAATGCTGCCGGGACCGTAGCTCACGCCGATGGCGAGCACGAGGATAAGGGCGGCGATGATGAGGTTGCGTGACACGGTGAGGTCCACTTTGTTCTCGACAAGGTTACGCACACCGACAGCCGAAATCATACCGTAAAGCACGAGCGAGACGCCTCCGATGGTAGCTGCGGGCATCGCTGCGACCACGGCCGCGAACTTCGGGCAGAAGGAGAAGATGATGGCGAGCACGGCGGCGATGCGGATGACGCGGGGGTCGAAGACCTTCGTGAGGTTCAGGACGCCGGTGTTTTCGCCGTAGGTGGTGGTGGCGGGAGCGCCGAACATCGAAGCGAGGGCAGTGGCGAGACCGTCACCGAGAAGGGTGCGGTGCAGACCGGGATCCTCGAGATAATTGAAGCCCGTGGTGGAGGAGATGGCGCACATATCACCGATGTGCTCGATCATCGTGGCGAGCGAAATCGGCAGGATGGTGATGATCGCGGTGACGACCAGTCCCCAGTCAGGGTTGTTGAACACGGCGAATGCGGTATTTTTCATCTCGAAAGGAAGGCCTACCCAGGAGGCTTCGCGCACCGCGGAGAAGTCCACCAGGCCGAAGCAGGCTGCGACGATATATGAGCCCACGACGCCCAGCAGCACAGGGACGATCCTTATCATACCCTTGCCCCAGATGTTGCAGACAATGATGATGGCTGTCGCAAGGAGCGCAATCCATATATTGGTCATACAATTGTTGACGGCGGATCCGGACAGTGTGAGACCGATAGCGATGATGATGGGACCGGTCACCACGGGCGGGAAGTAGCGCATCACCCTCTTGACTCCGAAAGCCTTGAAAAGCGCGGCGAGGATGAAATACATAAGGCCGGCGAAGAACACTCCGACGCAGGCGTAAGGGAGCGACGCAGCCTTGTCGAGGTCGTAGTCGGCGCCGATGGCCACCACCGCGGCGTAACCGCCGATGAAGGCGAAGGAGGAGCCCAGGAAGGCAGGTACCTTCAACTTGGTAAGGAGGTGGAACAGGAGAGTGCCGAGACCGGCGAAGAGGAGGGTGGCGCTGACGGAAAGACCTGTCAGTGCGGGCACGAGCACCGTCGCACCGAACATCGCGAACATGTGCTGGAAGCCCAGGAGGAGCATTTTCGGACGGCCCAACGTACGGGCGTCATAGATAGCTGTTGTTTGAGAAGCCATATTTTTTTAGATTGTTGATAAAAGTCACTAGAATGCCCAGTCGCCCTTGCGGACCCTGTCGCGGTCAGACCAGAAGCCGGCGTTGGGCTTGTCCTCGGAGGAGAATGTAACGGTGCCGCCGTCCTCGAAGACCTGTCCCTTCATCACGGCCTTGACATTCACCTCGACGGGCGTGTCATAACCGTAGTCCTTCTGCAGGAGCACGGCCTTGCGGTCGGTGCTGACGACCTTTCCGTTCACCGTCCACTCCACGGAGTCATAATCAAGATAAGCGTCAAGGGTGTAGCTGTCGGCGATGTTCTTGTAGACCACCACATTCTCGATCTTCTGTTCCTCGACTCCGTCCATACGGGCGTTCATGCCGGCGGCTCCCTTGGTGTGGAGGGCACCGTTCTGTTGGGAGGCGACGAGCTGGCGCGGCCACATCTTGCCGAGGTCGCTGCCGAGAGGATAGCCGGTGTGAGGAGGCTGGTTGTAGCAGACGTTCTCGCCGAGCACGCTGAGGCGGTAAACGATGTCGCTCATAAGCGTATGGAAGCGATAGTCGGTGGGGATGGAGGTGGTGTAGATGCGAAGCGCCTTGTTGTCGGAGGTGCGCACGACGAGCTCCTCCCTCCAGTCGCCGAACAGGTCGCAGGAGATGACTGGGTTGGACTTGGAGCCGTTGTTGATGGCGGTCTCCTCCTGACCGGGAAGGTCGAAGTAATCGACGCCGTCGCCGTTCCACTTGGAAATCTTCATATAGCTGACCCCGCGCTGGCCCTGGGGACCCATACCGGGCTGGCCCATAGGAGGCATCCCGCCCTGTCCGGGCTGACCCATCTGCGGCATTCCCTGACCCTGTCCGGGAGCACCCAGAGGCATTCCACCCTGAGGAGGCATCTGGCCCTGAGGAGGCATCTGACCCTGCGGCGGCACCTGACCCTGCGGCGGCATCTGGCCGGGCTGGCCCTGAGGCATCTGGCCCTGAGGTCTCTGAGCGCCTTCCCCGCCGGAGGCGGAACGCTCGTGATAGCCGTCCAGCAGCTCGCGGCTGAGGTCACCGTCCCACCAGATGGAGAAGTTGACGCTGGGCTTGTTGGAAGTGATGAAGCGGCCCTCGGCGGTATAGACTCCGTTGGTGCCGGAGCTCCACGCCTCGGCGCCCCTGAAGCGGGGATCGATGTCCGCGGTAGTGCCGCGGCCCACGTCCTGGATGGAAGGATAGCCCCAGATGAGCTCTCCGGTCGCTGCGTCGCGCATCTCCGAGCCCGCTCCGTTGGGAGAGCTCTCGTGCACCATCCACACCTCCAGACCTTCCCTGTCGGGGATAAGGTCTCCGAGGTGCATCGCGTCGCCGTGGCCCAGCTTTGTATTGTACCCGCCTGTGCCGTCGTGGTCGATGAGGCAAGCGCCGTAGACGACCTCGTCGCAGCCGTCGCCGTCCACGTCACCGACGCGCAGGCTGTGCGCGCCTTGGCCTTCGTATTCTATATATTTATTGTTGTCAGCCATGGTGTCGAACCTCCAGCGGAGGCTGAGCTTTCCGTCGCGATAGTCCCAGGCGTCGACGACTGTCTTGGCGTAATAGCCGCGGCACATAAGGATGCTCGGGCGCTCGCCGTCGAAATATCCGGCGCCGGCGAGGTAGCGGTCCACGCGGTTGCCGCCGTTGTCGCCGAACTCATATTCGCTCCCGCGGGGGATGAAGTCAGCCCTGGCGAGCTCCTTGCCGGTACGGCCGTCGATGACGGAGAGGAACTCCGGTCCGTTGAGAATCTTTCCGTAAGCCGGCTTCTGGGGATCGAGGTTGCGGTAGTCGGTGATGCCGTCGCCGTTGACGTCGCCGATGACGGTGCCGTCGCCGAATTTCGTCCCCTCGGCGGTCTTTACTGCAAGCTCCGCGCAGCCGTCGCCGTCGAAGTCATAGAGGCTCATCTGCGTGTAGTGCGCACCCTGGCGGATGTTGAGGCCCAGATCGACTCTCCAAAGGAAGGTGCCGTCAAGCTTGTACGCGTCTATGAGGTTGCCCTCGGTGCAGAGTCCGTTGTGGGCGTTGTCATAAGCGCGGGTCTCCATCTTGACGACGATCTCGTACTCGCCGTCGCCGTCAAGGTCCGCGACCGAAGCGTCACCGGGGGTGTAATATCCTTCGTCGAAGCCCTCTGCGGGATGGATGGGTATCTCGATGTAAGGTTTCTTAGCGGCGGCCGCCGTGATGGCGAAGCTGGCACCCGGCTCGACCGTCTGCGTGCCCGCGGCCTTTACTGTGTAGGTCACGCCCTTGGCGAAGTCGAACCAGCTGTCGAGGAAGAATGTCGAAGAGGCGAGAGGTTCCGCGTTGATCTTGACCGCCTTTTTCTTTCCGACCTGGCGGTAGAGGTCGAACGCCGCGTCGACGGGGTCGGACTCGAGGTAACGCCAGGACAGGGTGACGGTACTGTCGCCGTTGCAGATTGCGACGAGACCGCGGTCAAGGCTTTCTTTCTGCACGTTTCTGTAGGCAGGTCCTTTCTTGGGGGCCGCCGCCGACGCGCCGGACACCACAGCGAGTGTCAGGGCGAAGACTGTAAGGAATCTTTTGGACATATAGTTGGTATTGAGTTTCCGTATTGAATCCAAAATTAGTTATTTTTACCCACCATTCAAAGAAAAATTTCGAAAAGGTCGGAATTGTATTAATTTCCCTCCAAAATGTTTCCTGTTTGTAAAAAAAATTTGTAAAATTGTGCGCCTTTATGGAAAGGCGCGCGATGCGTCAGAGGACCACATTGACACAAAAATACCATTTATACCATTAATTATTAACCAATTCACCTTTTACCTATGATGAAAATCCATCTTAGAAAAGCGGTTGCCGCCGTCTGCATTCTTCTGGCAGGAGCGACAGCATTCGCGCAGCAAAGGATTTCCGGATCAGTCAAGGATGCATCAGGCGAGCCCGTCATCGGAGCGGGTGTCATTCAGGAGGGCAACCCCACAAATGGCACCGTGACCGATGTCGACGGCAAGTTTGCCATCTCTGCCCCGGCGGGTGCGGTGTTCACGGTATCCTGTGTGGGATACTCTGACACGCAGTTCACGGTAGAGAAGGGCAAAGGCACCTACAACATCGTCCTCGACGAGGATGCGGAAATGCTCGAAGGTGTGGAGGTCGTGGCCTACGGTACGCAGAAGAAAGTGACCGTCACGGGAGCTCTCTCCAGCGTCAAGTCCGAGGACCTCACCCGCACGCCTATCACCACCGTCAACAACGTCCTCGCGGGACAGCTGTCCGGTGTGACCACCATCCAGTATTCCGGTGAGCCCGGCTCCGACGCCGCAACGGTGTTCGTCCGCGGCCAGGGTACCTGGACCGACTCTTCCCCTCTCATCCAGGTCGACGGAGTCGAACGTTCGATGGCCGACCTCAATCCTGAGGACATCGAGACCATCACCGTCCTCAAGGACGCTTCCGCCACCGCAGTGTTCGGTGTGCGAGGCGCAAACGGCGTGCTCCTCATCACCACCAAGCGCGGTGCTGAAGGCAAGGCCAAGATCAACTTCAACACCTCCTATTCGCTTCAGAACCCTACGGCTCTCGTACAGCAGGCAAACTCCTATGACTACGCCACTTACTACAACCAGATGAGAGCCAACGACGGTCAGGACCCCGTCTTCTCGGACGAAGTCATCCAGAAGTTCAAGGACGGCTCGGACCCCATCCGCTTCCCGAGCATCCAGTGGACCGACTACATCATGAAGAAGCTCACCAACCAGACCAACCACTCCATCAGCATCTCCGGCGGCACCAAGAAAGTCAAGTACTTCGTGTCCGGCGGTCTCGCCACCCAGGACGGTCTGTTCGAGGAGTTTGACCGCGACTACGACTACGGCTACCAGTACAAGAGGTTCAACTACCGCTCCAACCTCGACCTCCAGGTCACCAACACCACCAAGATCTCCTTCGACGTGTCCGGTACCGTGGCCACCACGGACCAGCCCCGTACAGGTCAGGGCTCCAGCGGTATGCTGATGAACATCTATCACGGCACTCCTTTCTCCAGCCCCGGAATGATCGACGGCAAGTACGTAGTCACCACCACCGACTACACCGACGGTCTGACCCTTCCCTTCGTCGGAGGCAATGGTCTGGAGTATGTCGTATCCAACGGCGGCGGTTTCATCACCACCAACAACAACAAGCTCCAGATGGATCTCACCCTGAACCAGGACCTCAAGTTCATAACACCGGGTCTGTCGTTCAAGATCAAAGGCTCCTACAACAGTAACTTCTCGGTGTCCTACACCGGTACGCGCAGCACAGCGACCTACGAGCCCGTCATCCAGGATGACGGCACCATCGAGTACAGGAAGTCCGGACAGGACTCCCCTATCAGCTACTCCAAGAGCATGGGCAAGGGCCGCAACTGGTATATGGAGTCCACCCTCAACAACAATCGCACCATCGGCCCCCCCTCCGTCGGCGCACTCGTGCTGTACAACCAAAGCAAGGACGACTATCCCAGCACTGACTCCGACATCCCCCGCGGCTACGTGGGTCTCGTCGGCCGTGTCACCTATGACTACAAGAAGAAATACCTCGCCGAGGTCAATATGGGTTACAACGGCTCGGAGAACTTCCATCCCGACTGCCGCTTCGGCCTCTTCCCCGCAGGTTCCCTCGGATGGGTTGCCAGCGACGAAAACTTCTTCAAGCCTCTCAAGAGCGTGGTGTCCTTCCTGAAATTCCGCGCATCCTGGGGTCTTGTCGGTAACGACCGCATCGGAGGATCCCGCTTCATGTATCTCGCCGACCCGTACAGCGTGAACAGCAGCTCATACGCCACACGCTCCGGCCGCGCCTACAACTTCGGTATCGAAAACTCCACCGCCCACTACGGCGCGTACGAAAACTCCCGCAACAACCCCGACGTCTCCTGGGAGAAGGCCTTCAAGCAGGACTACGGCGTGGACATGAACTTCCTCGGAAACAAGCTCAGCGCCAGCTTCGACTACTACAAGGAGCATCGTTGGGACATCCTTCTCCAGGATATGACCGCACCTAAGGTCATCGGCTTCACCGTCCCTTACGCCAACCTCGGCATCGTGGACAGCTGGGGATGGGAGCTCCAGCTCAAGTGGAACGACCGCATCGGCAAGGACTTCAGATACAACCTCAACGTCAACCTCTCCCACAACCAGAACGTGATCGTGGAGAAGAAGGAGGCGCCCTACAACAACGAGTATCAGTATGAGAAGGGTCACCGCATCGGCGCACGCTCGATGTACCAGTTCTTCCGCTACTACGACGCCGACACGCCGCGTCTGTACGAGGAGACATTCGGAGAGCCCTTCCCGACCCAGCTCGTCGACCTCAAGGACGGTGACTGCGTCTACGTCGACCTCGACCACAACGGCTACATCGACGAGAATGACAAGACCCGCGACAACGGCTTCACCGACGACCCTCAGTACGTGATCGGCATCAACGGCGGATTTGACTGGAAGCACTGGACATTCAACATGCAGTGGACCGGCGCCTGGGGCGTGACCCGTCTCATCAGCGAAAACTTCCGTATCCCGTTCGTGTCCCGTACCGACTACACCACCGGAGGTCTGCTCCAGTACATCGTGGACAACACCTGGGATCCTTCCAACCCTTCACAGGATGCAAGATATCCCCGCGCCACCTGGACCAACGGTACCGTCAACAACTATCAGGACTCCGACCTCTACGAGGAGGATGCAAGCTATCTGCGCCTCAAGACCGTCATGGTCGGCTACAACTTCGACTGCGCTTTCTTCAAGAAGATCGGCGTGGACCGCGCTCAGCTCGCTCTCAGCGGCTACAACCTCCTCACCTTCACTCCTTACATCTGGGGTGATCCGGAGTCCAGAGCCACCACGAGCCCTACCTATCCTCTGACCAGGACATTCACTCTGAGTCTGAAACTTAACTTCTAGGAAAATGAAAAATCTGCATAAAATAATCATTGGATTTGTCGCGGCGGCCGCCGTGTGCGTGGGATCCCACTCCTGCACGGACCCGATCAAGTTCGGAAATGACTTCCTCGAGAAGGCTCCGGGCGGCACCGTCACCGCAGACACCGTGTTCACGAACGCTGAGTACACCAGGCAGTTCCTCACCGCCATTTATGCGATGCAGTACTACGCACTCCCTACCAACTCCACAAACTCGCCCCCTCAGTGCCGCAACTACTGGAAAGGTATGCCCGATGCCCTGTCAGACTGCATCCAGTTCTTCTTCTCAAACACCATCGTAAACAACAAGTACTACACCGGCGCCCTCACGTCATCGTATGACAGCAACGGCAACGGCACCATCTACCCCTACATCAACGAGTATGTATGGGAGAATGTCCGCAACTGCTACATCCTGCTGGAGAACATCGACAGGTGCGATGACCCCGACCTCACCGATGCCGAAAAGCTGCATATGAAGGACGAGGCCAAGTGCCTTCTCGCAAACACCTACTTCATCGCGTTCCGCTTCTACGGCGGTCTCCCGATCATCGAGAGCACCTTCTCCGGAAGCGACAGCGAGTATGACCTCCCCCGCGGAAGCGTCAAGGATTGCGTCGACTTTATGGTAGGTCTGCTTGACGAAGTCATCAAGGCAGGAAACCTCGAGTTCAACCTCACCGGCACTACCGCCGCCACCGAGACCGGACGCTGGACTCTCGGCGCAGCCATGGCCCTCAAGGTCAAGATCCTCCAGTTCGCCGCTTCGCCTTTGTTCAACGCCACCGAGCCTTACTGGCAGGGCAAGTATCAGATGGAGCAGGAGGACGCCGCCTGGTACGGCAACTACGATCCCGCCCGCTGGACCGCTGTAAAGACCGCCTGCGAAGAATTCATCAGCAAGAACGCCGCGGCAGGAAACCCTTACCACATCACCGAGGCGACCGCCAAAACGCAGGAGGCATATGCCTACGCATACCGCACCGCTTATATGCTCGAGAGCAGCCCCGAGCTCATCTACACCACCCGCGTCGCCAAGAGCGCGTCCGGCAACGACTACGGCTGGATGAACCTCGGAGGCGGCAACGGCACCCTGAGCAAGGCCAACTCCCGTTACGCATACTGCCCTACGCAGGAGTATGTGGAGATGTTCCCCTGGGCTGACGGCACCCCCTTCGACTGGGACGAGACCGAGGCTGCGGGCGAGCTCGACCATATGTTCATCAAGGGTGACAGGGTCGAAGGCAAGCAGATGCTCCAGAACAGAGTCTATACCCGTGACCCCCGCCTCTACGAGAACGTAGCCGTCAACGGCCAGCTCCAGACCATCGACTGGGGCTCCGGCAAGAGAAGCGGCGCCAACTTCGAGACCTGGGTGGGCGGCACCGACGCCCAGCAGAAGGCCATCGCGCAGAACGACCACTACGGCACCGGCTACAGATACCTCAAATACACCGCGGGAGCCGCCTTCAAGGGCAAGTATCCCCAGTGGACCTGGCTCTCAATCGCCGACGTCTATCTGACCTACGCGGAAGCCATCGTCCAGAGCGGAGGCAGCTACAAGGATGCCTGCAAGTACATCGACCTGGTGCGCGCCCGCACCGGACTCGGCGGCATCGAGGCCTGCTCTCCCAAGCTCGACCTCTCCAACAAGGACGTCCTCATCGAGGAGATCCTCAGGGAGAGAGCCTGCGAGTTCCTCTTCGACGATGTCAGATACTTCGACATGATACGCTACAAGAGGGCCGACCTCTTCGAGCGTCACCTGCATCAGCTGCTTATATACCGCATCGTGGACGGCAAGCGCAGCGAGACCCAGTGGTACAACTCCGACCGCACCAAGGCCGCCGAAGGCAGCGAGCTCTGGTACGAGCCTTCCCACTTCGAGTATGTCAAGAAGGAGATTACCGGTCTGCCTCGCGTATGGTGGACCCAGGGGTACGACCCCAAGTGGTATCTCAATCCCTTCCCTCTGTCCGAGATCAACAAGGGTTACGGCCTGGTCCAGAACCCCGGTTGGTAGTCGATTGTCAACAATAACACACAGAAAAGTATGAAAATGAAATATTTATTCGTGTTCGCGCTCTCAATGGCCTTCAGCCTGGGTGCAGCTGCACAGGAGGACGTTTTCGAGAAGCAGACGGTCCAGACCGACGTGGTCAAGACCCTCACTCTCGAAGAGTCCACCGCAGCCGTGTCCGTGATCACCGCCAAGGATATCGACCACCGCAATTCGAAGAATGTCGGTAACACCATCCTCGGTCAGGGTCTCGGTCTGATATCGCTCCAGGGAGCCGGCACATACGCAGACATGAACCCGACGTTCTATGTCCGCGGACTCCAGACCTTGAACGGAAACAACTCTCCGCTCATCCTGGTGGACGGCATAGAGCGCGACATAGAGAACATCTCGGCAGAGGAAGTCGAGAGCGTAGCCATCCTAAAGGACGCCTCAGCCGTGGCTCTCTACGGCTACAAGGGCACCAACGGAGCCATCCTGATCAACACCAAGCGAGGCGAGTACAACACCCGCAAGGTAAAGTTCTCCTACGACCACTCCTTCAACCAGCTGATCAACAAGCCTCAGTTTGTGGACAGCTACACCTACGGTCAGGCGATCAATGAAGCCCGCGCAAACGACGGTCTGAGCGCCCGTTACACCGACGCCGAGCTCAGCGCGTTCAAGAGCGGTCAGTACGCCGATCTCTACCCCAATGTCAACTGGGTTGACGAGACCTTCAAAAACACCGCCTCCACAGACAACTTCAACGCCGAATTCAGCGGCGGAGAGGGCAAGTTCCGCTATTTCGCGATGCTCGACCTCATCGCCGACAGGGGATTCATCAACGGCAGCGAAGTGAATGACGGCTACAGCACCCAGGACAAGTACGTCAAGGGCAACATGCGCATGAACATGGACATCGACCTGACGAAGACCACCGACCTGCGAGTCAACGTCCTCGGCGTGCTGATGGAGAACAACCGTCCCGGCTCCGCCATCGATGCCTGGGACATGGTGTACACCGTTCCTTCCGCAGCGTTCCCCATCAGAGGCGGGGACGGCATCTGGGCGGGCAGCGACACCTGGCTCGGCACCTCCAACCCGGTAGCACAGACCCGCGGCGCAGCCTACTACAAGAACCACCAGAGAAGCATCTACACCGACTTCACCCTCAAGCAGGACCTGTCAATACTGACCGAGGGACTCTCCGCATTCGCAAGAGTGTCCTATGACCTGGTGAGCAACATCTACGAGGATCACTCCAAGACCTACGTCTACAACGTCACCACACCCTCCTGGGCTGACGGCGTCCCCTCCGGGACCGTCAAGTCCTATGGTACCGACTCGGCGATGGGTTCCGGCTCAGGCGCAAACGCCTACAACCGCCGCACCCACTTCGACATCGGCGTCAACTATGATATGGAGTCCGGAGACGACAAGTTCTCCACCCAGCTCAAGTACGACTACGACTACGAGGACGCCAACGGCCTGAACCAGACCGTTTACCGTCAGGACATCAGCTGGTGGAACCACTTCTCCATCGCTGACAGGTTCCTCGCTGACCTCACCGTCGTCGGCAGCGGCTCCAGCCGCCTCGCTCCCGGCACCAAGTGGAGCCTCTCCCCCACCCTTTCACTCGGCTACATCGTCGCGAAGGGCGGAGAAACCGTCAACTTCCTCAAGCTGCGCGCATCCGCAGGCCTGCTGAACGCCGACTATCTGCCGGGCAGCAACGTCTGGTCCTACTACGCTGAGCAGTACTCCACCAGCGGCGGCGTGTATCCCTTCACCAGCTCCTTCACATCCGACTTCGGCAGGACATATCTCGGCCGCATCGCCAGCGTGAACCCCACCCACGAGAAGGCTCTCAAGACCAACTTCGGTCTGGACGCCCGTCTCTTCCAGGGTCTCACCCTGACCGCTGACGCCTACTGGCAGCGCAGAAGCGACATCTGGGTGAGCGCAGAAGGCAAGTACACCGACGTCACCGGCCGCGACGCTCCTTACGAGAACGGCGGCATCGTCGACAGCTGGGGTGTCGAGCTCGGCGCGGACTACACCAAGACCGCGGGAGACTTCACCTTCAACCTCGGAGGCAACTTCAACTTCAACCGCAACAAGATCGTCGAGATGCTCGAGGAGCCCCGTCTGTACGACAACCTCGTCGTGACCGGCAGCGCCGTGAGCCAGCTGCGCGGTCTGAAGGCCATCGGATTCTTCAAGGACGAAGCCGACATCGCATCCAGCCCGACCCAGACCTTCTCCACCGTCAAGCCCGGTGACATCAAGTACGAGGATGTCAACGGTGACGGAGTCATCGACGACAACGACAAGATTGCCATCGGCTACAACACCGTATGCCCGGAGATTTACTACAATTTCCACATCGGCGCCGAATGGAAGGGTCTCGGATTCTACGCAATGTTCCAGGGAGCCGCCAACTACAGCGCAATGCTGCTCACCAAGAGCATGTATATGCCGCTCGTGGGTGACACCAACATCTCGCAGTATTACTATGACAACCGTTGGACCTCATCCAACCAGAACGCTCTGTTCCCCCGTCTGAGCAGCCAGAGCAACGCCAACAACTATCAGAACAACACAGTGTTCCTCGCTGACCGTTCGTTCCTTAAGCTGCGCAACGCCGAGGTCTACTACAGACTGCCCGAGAACGCTCTGAGCAGCATCAAGTTCCTCCAGGGTGCCAAGTTCTATGTCCGCGGAAATGACTTGTTCAGCTTCGACCATATGGCAGTGAGCGATCCCGAGTGCTACGGCACCGACCAGCTCTTCCGCAGCGTCGTCCTTGGACTTTCACTTACCTTTTAATTGACCAGAAGATATGAAACACAAGATATTTCTTATCGGACTTGCAGCCCTCGGACTTGTCTCCTGCAGCGAACAGATGAACTACAAGGAGTACAACATCTACGACAAGGACTACATCAGCCAGACTTTCGAGAATGTCGGCGGATTCATGACTGACATCTACAACTCCATAGAGTACGACTATGGCAACTACAGCTCCGGCGCTATGCTCGCCTCCGCCACCGACGAGAGCGAGTACAGCATCCTGGGCAACGCCATCGAGGACTTCTATAACGGCGGCTGGAGCGCATCCAACCCCAAATCCAGCACCTGGAGCAACCTCTACACCGGCATCGCGACCTGCAACACCGTGCTTCGCGAGATGCAGGGCCTTACATTTGACGACCTCGTCCTCAACAAGGACTACAAGCAGCAGATGTACCGCTACGAGCACTACCAGTACGAGGCAAGGGCTCTGAGGGCCTACTTCTACTTCTGCCTTGCAAGGCAGTACGGTGACATCCCCGTGGTGAACGAGAACAACACCGTTACGGAGACCAACACCCTGAGCAGGACCTCGGCTGACGAAGTGTTCCAGTTCATCATCTCCGAGTGCAACGACATCCAGGACAAGATCATCGAGGACTACACCGACCTCGGCGACTACGCTCTGGGAAGCGTCGAGACCGGCCGTGTCGACAAGATCTTCGTCCTCGCAGTGAAGGCCCGCGCAGCCCTCTACTGGGCCAGCCCGCTCTTCAACTCCTCCAACGACAAGGAGCGCTGGCACAACGCCGCCAAGTACTCCAAGGAGCTCATTGACGCCTGCACCGCACGCGGAAAGGACCTCACCAAGACCTATTCCGACCTCTGGGCCACCCTCAACTACACCACTCCCGCCATCACCCAGGAGATCATCTTCGCAAGGCGCTACTATTCCAGCTCCAGCGGAGACCACCTCGTGGAGAGCTACAACTACCCTGTAGGCATCGAGAACGGCAACGGAGGAAACTGCCCCACCCAGAACCTTGTTGACGCATACTGCATGCTCAACGGCAAGGCCATCGACGAGGCAGGCAGCGGCTACAACGAGAACGACCCCTACACCGGACGCGACCCTCGCCTTGCGGCGACCGTGGCTGTGAACGGTGACAAGTGGCCGACCTCTCTTGGCATCGCCCTCGAGACCTACGTGGGCGGCACCAACGGCCAGCCCCTGTCAGGCGCCACCACCACCGGCTACTACCTCAAGAAGCTCTGCCACGGAGAAATCTCCATCGCTTCGAGCAGCAAGCTCGCCAACAACCTCCACTCCTACGTCCTCTTCAGACTCGGCGGAGTGTATCTTGACTACGCTGAGGCAGTGTTCAAGTATCTCGGTAGCGCTGACGCGACCTCCTCGGAGTTCCCGATGTCAGCCCGCGAGGCGGCCAGCAAGACCCGCGTCCGCGCAGGCTTGCCCGCCTTCGAGACCGGTCTGAGCACCGACGCGTTCTGGACCAAGTACAAGGCAGAGCGTCAGGTTGAGCTCGCGTTCGAGGGCCATCGTTTCTGGGATGTCCGCCGCTGGAAGGAGGCTGACAAGTACTTCAAGACCATCACCGAAATGGAGATCACAAAGGCCTCCGACGGCTCTCTCAAGTACACCCGCAAGAACGTCAGCAGACAGTGGGACGACAAGATGTACCTCTTCCCCATCCCTCAGTCTGAACTGATGAAGAACACAAATCTCACCCAGAACCCCGGCTGGTAATGGATGGAATATTTTAAAAGAAGGCGGTCCTTTTGGAAGGGCCGCCTTTTTTTTATACATTTGTCTAAATCGTACAGCTTATGAGACTCCGCACATTCGCAAGCATTGCTCTGCTCGCATCCATTCTCCTATCTTCCTCCTGCACTCGGCAGGCTCCCCGCAACGATGACCGCACGACCTGGGTCACCACCCTCGATATGATAGCGCGTCCTGTCATCGGGCACCTCTCCGAAGGCACGCTCAAGCAGGCGATGCCCTTCGAGTCGCTCTCCGCGGGCGACGAAAACCGTCACGCCGTCTCCTATCTCGAGGCGTTCGGACGCACCGTCTGCGGCATCGCCCCCTGGCTCGAGCTCGGAGCGGACGACAGCCCCGAAGGAAGGCTTCGCGCCGAATATATCGATATGACCATCAAGGCTTTGGAGAATGCCGTTGACCCCTCTAGCCCCGACTTTCTGGAGTTCAGCGGAGCTCACGGAGGGCAGGCGCTCGTTGACGCCGCGTTCCTCGCGCAGGGACTCCTTCGCGCCCCTTCCCTTTGGGAGAAGCTCAGCCCCGTCGGGCAGGAGCGGCTCGTCGCAGCGCTGAAGAGCTCCCGCGAAATCACGCCCGGGGAGAGCAACTGGCTCCTGTTCGCGTCGAGCGTCGAGGCGGCGCTGCTGGAGTTTACCGGCGAGTGCGACGAGGACCGTCTTATGTACGGAGTGGACAAATTTCTCCACAAGGAATGGTACAAGGGCGACGGAATATACGGCGACGGGATGGAGTTTCACCTCGACTTCTACAACTCTATCGTCATCCATCCGATGCTGACGGACTGTCTGGAAGTCATCGCCAGGCACGGCCTCACAGACGGCGAATGGCTTGAGCAGCAGATGCTTCGCGAGCAGCGGCTCGCCGTCGAGCTGGAGAGGATCATCTCCCCCGAAGGGACTTACCCGGCCGTCGGGAGGTCCATCACCTACCGCTTCGGGCACTTCCACGCCCTCAGCCACACCGCGCTGCTCGGCAATCTCCCCTCTACCCTTCCTCCCTCTCAGGTGCGCAGCGCCCTCACCGCCGTGCTCGTGCGGCAGCTCTCCACGCCGGGCAATTTCGACGCTGACGGATGGCTGACGGTGGGATTTTCCGGAAGTCAGATCAATATGTCCGAGCCTTACATCAACACCGGCAGCCAGTATATGTGCTGCGCCGTGTTCCTGCCGCTCGGTCTCCCCGCGACAGACCCCTTCTGGGCTGACGATGCTATGGAATGGACCAATCTAAAGGCTTGGAAGGGCATCGACGTCGGAGCGGACCAC
>R15__coassemble_566_pt1 | contig 28414 bp, 24 predicted proteins | sample R15__metabat2_low_PE_040 | metagenome-assembled genome bin R15
GCGAGCTGCGCGGGAAGGCCCCCCAGCCCCCTACTCCCTGGGAGGGCGTGCGCGAGTGCGACGAGTTCGGCGCCCCCGCCGTCCAGGCGGCGCATACGCCGGGCGGCTACACGCCCGAATTCTTCTTCGACGGCGACCCCGCCTTCAGCGAGGACTGCCTTTATCTCAACGTCTGGACCCCGGCTGCCGGAAAGAAGGACGCCTGCCTGCCCGTGTGCCTCTGGGTGCACGGCGGAGGCTATATGGCGGGATGGGGCAGCGAGCCTGAGATGGATGGCCTCGAGTGGGCACGCCACGGCTGCGTCCTGGTGACGTTCAACTATCGACTTGGACTGCTGGGCTTCCTGACGCACCCCGACCTTAGCGCCGAGAACGAAGACGGCGTGAGCGGCAATTACGGCCTTCTCGACCAGATAGCCGCCTTGAAATGGGTCAAGGACAATATCCGCGAATTCGGCGGAGACCCTGACCGCGTGACCGTGATGGGCCAGAGCGCAGGCGCGATGAGCGTGCAGACCCTGGTAACTTCGCCCCTTTCCAAGGGGCTCGTGGCCGGCGCCATCATCCAGTCGGGCGGCGGCATCACCGAGCGCGCGCTCCTGGGAGGCACACCTCTGGAAGTCAGCGAGCAGGGCGGCAAGGCTCTGATGGACTGGGCCGGATACACGACTCTCGAGGAAATGAGGGCCGCCCCCGCAGAGGAGTTCGTCACCCTGACCTACAAGTATATGGCGCAGACGGGGCAGTGGCTCCAGGCCGGCACTTCCCCCGTCATCGACGGGAAGGTGTTGCCCAAGGCATTCGGCGACGCCGCCCTTGCAGGAGAAATCTCCGACGTGCCGTATATGATAGGCTGCACCCTGGACGACATGACGGGACTGGACGCCGGCATCGAGCGCTTCTGCCTTGAAAGGGAGAAGGCGGGCAAACCCGCGTTCGCCTATCACTTCGACAGGCGCCTGCCGACAGACGGCCGTCCGGACGTGCTGGAAGGCGCTTTCCATTCGTCAGAGCTGTGGTATATGTTTGGAAGTATGGACCATTGCTGGCGTCCTTTCACCGACGGTGACCGCGCCCTTTCGGAGCAGATGGTCTCCTGCTGGACCAATTTCGTCAAGTGGGGCGATCCCAACGGCCCCGACGGCGGCGAATGGACCCCCTGCGTGGCGGCGGATCCCCGCAGCTTCTCCTTCTGCCTGGACGAGGACGACAAGGTCGCTTCGCATATGAAATAGCCCTCCATCGCGGGCATGTTTTTTTCGCGCAGGCTCGGTCATTCGACTGAGCCTGTGCATTTATTTTGATGTTTTTCATTATTTGTGTACTTTTGTCGGTTGAACATTAAATTACAGGTATTATGCATCGGTTTTTACGCTCATTTGCAGTGTGTCTGTGTCTGCTGGCGGGATTTTCCTTCAGTGCGGAGGCGCAGGAGCAGTCCGCTGAGGAGAAGAAGGCGGAGAAGGAGTTCTACGAGTCCATCGACAAGGAGGTGGAGAGGCTCACCAATCTCCTCGAGCTCGAGGACTGGCAGGCTTTCTACGTGGACTCCATCCTGACTCACGACTACAAGGCGATGCAGGACGAGCTCAAGGCTCTCTCAGCCAAGAAGGTGTCCAATCCCGACCTCTACTATGAGATCCAGTACAAGTGGATGGACACCATATACTACGCTTTCGAGAAGTATTTCGACGAGGACCAGTGGGCAAAGTACCTCAAGAGCGGCGCGGCGCGAGACAAGAAGGCTCGCGACAAGAAAAGAACCAACGCAGGCAAGAAATAACAAAGAAAATCAATCATAAGATGAAGCAGAAGATAGAAAAGATCCTCGGCGAGCTGTCAGAGCTCAAGTGCAAGACCCAGAAAGAAGTGGAGGAGGCGAGAGTCCGTTTCCTTGGCAAGAAGGGTGAAGTGACTGCCCTGTTCGATGAGTTCCGCACGATGGACAAGGAGATGAAAAAGGAGTTTGGAAAGGCTCTGAACGACCTCAAGCAGTCGGCTCAGGCAAAGATTGACGCTCTCAAGGAGTCGGTCGGCGGCGAAGAGGCTTCCCAAGGGCCGAAGAACGACCTTTCGATGCCGGGAGACAGGTTCGAGCTCGGCTCGCGCCACCCCGTATCGATTGTCCGCCAGGAGATTGTGGACATTTTCAGGAAGTTCGGCTACGACGTGGCCGAGGGTCCCGAGATCGAGGACGACTATCACGTCTTCGAAGCTCTTAACTTCCCTCTGAACCATCCCGCCCGCGACATGCAGGACACCTTCTTCATTTCCGCAGGCCACCCCAATCCTCTCCTTCTCCGCACCCACACTTCCTCCGTGCAGGTGCGCACGATGGAGTCGATGGACCTTCCCATCAGGGTCATCTGCCCGGGCAGAGTCTTCAGAAACGAGGCCATCAGCGCCCGCGCGCACTGCATCTTCCATCAGGTCGAGGGCCTTTACATCGACGAGGGAGTGACCTTCGCCGACCTCAAGCAGGCCATCCTCCTCTTCGCGCGCGAGATGTTCGGCCCCGACACCGAGATCCGTATGCGTCCGTCATACTTCCCGTTCACCGAGCCTTCCGCCGAGGTGGACGTCAGCTGCAACATCTGCCACGGCAAGGGCTGCAACATCTGCAAGGGCACCGGCTGGCTCGAGATCCTGGGCTGCGGTATGGTGGACCCCAACGTCCTCGAGGCTTCGGGCATCGACTCGACCAAGTACAGCGGCTTCGCCTTCGGTATGGGACTCGAGCGTATAGCCATGCTCAAGTGGAGGGTCAATGACCTCCGCCACTACTTCGAGAACGACATGCGCTTCCTCAAGGAGTTCAACACTGCGATAGAAGTGTAAAAATTTTTCAAAAATATTTGGGATTCTGAAAAAACTTCGTACCTTTGCAATCCCAACGCGGAAATAGCTCAGTTGGTAGAGCGTAACCTTGCCAAGGTTAAGGTCGCGGGTCCGAGCCCCGTTTTCCGCTCTCTAGAGAGATGCCTTCAGGCACCTCTCTTTTTTCTTTTCGGCACTGCCGTTGCCGCTCGGGGGCCCCGCGACCTCCTGCCCTCTGGCAGGGGGTGACTGTCTCTCATTCGGCAGGCCAGAATGCATCAGGCATCAGGCATCAGGATGAAACGCATACTGCTACGTGATTTGTAATGCGTTGATTATTAGGAGATTAAAGCATTTTCCTATTCAAAATTCACAATAGGATCTATCCGTAATTGTCTAAAAGTCAGCGTCTTATAAATCACGGCTCAGAGATGGAGAGGAGAGTCTGCGCTAGCGGGAGGAGGTGAGCCTTGATCTGGGGGAATGTGGGAAGGTGCCCTCCGGGGTAGCTGACGCCGCGCCCCGGGTAGTGCTCCTCAAAGATGCCGCTGCAGTGCACCAGCTCGTCGTTGTCCGCGAAAAGAGCGTAGGTGCGCCGGATTTCGGCTTCGTCCACGCCGTCGAACTCGTTGATTTCCAATTCTTCATATCCGCGGCAGATCTCCTCGGTGATAAAGAACGACTGCGCTCCGTCGCGACGCGGCGAAAGGTATTTCATCTCCCCTGACTTGGCGCGGAGAAAGGCTGAGGGGTGAAACTCGGGATTGATGAGAATCTTGCGGACTCCGCGCAGCTGCTGCGCCCAGAAGCCGCCCAGGGACAGCCCCACCACAAGGTCCGGCCGCTCGTTGTCGGCTATGCCCTGCAGCATCGCAAGGGCTTCCCGGGGCTCGATGGGCACGTCGGGGGAGATGACGGAGCAGGGTTTGAGCAGTATCCGCAGCGTGTCGGCGGTCTTGTAAAGCCCTGAGGAAGCGAGTCCGTGTATGAAAAGAATCTTCGTCATAGGCCGAGCAGTTTCCGGGTGAATTCTTCGTCGCCCGCGCCGTCGAAATATTCCCCCGCAGGGGTCGATGCCAGGGCGGAAAGGACGGCGGAGCGCTCGTATCGGCATCCCTCGAGCCGGGCCGCGAGCTCGTCCGATGGGAGCCTTCCGAGGAAGTCGCCGCAGAAGGAGAGTTTTCGCACCTCGCCCCCGACGACGTCGAACGCCGATTCGACGCTCCCGCAGTCAAGATGCGCCGACAGACGAACGGACGAGAGGGGGGAATGCCCCCAGTTCCATTCCCAAAGGGCGAATTTTTCGTCGCGTAGCCTCCGGATGTCGGCGAGTTGGCCGGCGGAGAGGGTGATCTGCTCGTCTCCTGCGGAGAGAATGTCCTGGAGCCTGCCCTGCAGGTCGCGGATGTCCCGCACGGCGGGGATGTACTCCTTCAAGTTCGCCACGCGGCTCCTCACCGACTCGATGCCCTTGCCGTGTAGCTTGCTCGAGTCCGTGTCGAGCGCGCGGGTGAGCGTCTCCACGTCCACGTCGTACATAAGGGTGCCGTGTATCATCAGGCGGTCGCGCCAGACCCTCTTGGCGTAGCCGGACACCTTGCGCCCGCCTACCAGGATGTCGTTGCGCCCGCTCATCGAGGCGTCCACGCCAAGCCCCCTCAGGGCGTCAAGCATATAGTGGACGTATCCTTCGTAGTCCCTGTCGAGGTCCTCGGAGCGGCCGACGATGGTGTAGTTGAGGTTCTGGAGGTCGTGATAGACGGCTCCGCCTCCGGTGACCCTGCGCGCGAGGAGTATCCCTTTCTCCTCAAGAAACGGGACGTTCACCTCCTTGAAGGCGTTCTGGTTCAGACCTATTATGACCGAAGGCCTGTTCTGCCAGAGATAGAAAACAGGGACGTCCGACACCGGCTGCTCGAGGCAGTACTCGTCGAACGCCATATTGTACCAGGGATCGGTGGAACTGTTTGTCAGATACCGCATTACATCTCGTTTCCGACCTTGCGGGCGCGTACGGGCTTGTCGAGGTTTATCCCGTCGGCAGAAGCTATCTCCACGAGGATGTTCCATCCGGCGCAGAGGTCCACGTACTGCTGGAGGTCTCCCGCGTCGGGGACGATGACGGTGGTGAAGGGCGTGGGCTCGGGAGCGATGGCGACGACGTGCACGCCGGCTCCGCCGAATACCTTCTGATACTTCTCGTACTCATCCTTGATGGGCTCCACGACAAACACGATGTCGCCGTCCTGCATCACCTCCTCGGGTCCGTGCAGGGCGTACGTGCCCTCGAGGAAGTCGCTCTTGCGGCGGGTGATCTCGTTGGTCTTGAGGGTGAGCTCCTCGGCGACGCCGTCGTTCATACCGGCGAAATAGATGGTGTGGGCGCCTCTGGCCCAATCCACTATCTCCGAAGGGACCTCAAGGGTGAGGGCGGTCTCCACCTTGTCGGCCAGACCGGTGACGTCCATCGGCTTGCCCGCGAGGGAGCGGATGATGGACTCGTTGTAGAGCACCTGCTCGACGACGCTCTTGGTGGCGGCGACGGCTCTTTCCCATCCGCACTTGAGCACGTACGTGGAAGCGCACTTCTCTTCGAGAGGGGTGTTTTCGTTGGCGGTGAGGCCGTATCTGAGGGGGTTGCCGTCGGCGGCGAGCTTCGTTGCGAGCATAAGGGTCTCCTTGGTGCGGCCGGAATTGGAGGCGAGCACGATGGTGAATCCGTCCAGCGCATACTCGCAGCACTGGTGGGCGCCGTCGGTGTGGACGGACTCCCTGATGCCCCAGGTCAGGGCCTTGCGGATTGCGTTCTTGGCGGGCATAATGCGGCTCGAGCCTTCTCCGGTGAGGAGCAGGCGGCCGGTATTTCTGGCACTTTCAGCGACGGGGGCGCTGCAGGCGGGGTTAAACCCCCGGACAGTCCCGATGGTGTCCATCATCTCCCGGACCAGATGGAAACGGGAGTATTTTTCATCTTTAAGGTTCATATTCAACGAATTTTAGAACGGGCGAAGTTACATTTTTCCGACCAAAGGCGTATGGAAATTCTTCAAAATTTGCGTATGACCGACAGTCCGTCGCGGACGGGCAGCATCACCGCTTCGACCCTCGGATCCGCCGCCACCTTGTCGTTGAAGGCGATGAGCCCCTGCGTCTGCTTGTCGCAGGAGGGCCTTTCTTCGTATACCTTGCCCCCGAGCATCACGTCGTCCACGAGGATGACGCCCCCGGGGCGGAGCATTTCCATAACGAGGTCATAATATGCGACGTACTGCCTTTTGTTGGCGTCGATATAGACAAGGTCGTAGCGGGCGCCTTCGTCCCGGAGCCGCTCCAGCGTGTCGAGGGCGTCGCCGATGTGCAGCGAGATTTTTCCTTCCACCCCCGAGCGGCGCCAGCCTTCGCGGATGAGGTCCTCGAGCTCGTCGTCGATTTCGAGAGAGTCAAGGTGCCCCCCTTCGGGAAGCCCTTCCGCGATGCAGATGGCCGAATATCCCGTGAAGGTGCCGATCTCCAGAGCGTCGCGGGCGCCGCTAAGGCGCGTCATCATCTCGAGAAACCTGCCCTGCACGGCGCCGGAGAGCATCTGCGGGGAGCTGGTGTGGATGTGGGTCTGCTTCTCCAGCCACTTCAGAGCCTCGCTCTGCGGGCTCGTGTGAGTGCGGATGTATCTGTCCTGAGCCGTTTCCATAGGAACTAAAGATAAATCAGCCGCGAGAGGCTGTCGGGGTCGAATATCTGCGAGGCGAGCCGCTGAAGGTCCTCTGCGGTGACGGCTTCGATGGAGGCCCTGTTCTGCTCGTCCGAGGCAATGCGGCCGAACGAGAGCAGACTCTTTCCCATTGACAGGCACTGCGCTTCGCCGGACTCGGAGCTGATGGCGAGCTGCCCGATCATCTGCTTCTTCGCCGCCTTCAGGGCCCTTTCGCTCATCGGCTTCTCCTTGAACGCCGCGAGGGCCTTGTCCACCGCCGTCAGGCACTTGTCGAGATTTTCCTTGTCGCAGCCGAGGCTCACCGCCATAATCCCGGTGTCGCGGTACTGCGTGTAGCCGCACTCGACGCCGTACACCCAGCCGTTCCGCTCGCGCAGGATGCTGCCCAGCAGGGAGTTGGACGCCGGGCCGCCGAGGATGTTGGCGAGCAGGACGGACGCTATCCTGTCCTGTCCGGCGTAGAGGGAGGGTGCGAGGGCGCCTATCACCGCGTTCGCCTCGTGCCTTCTCTTGTCGACGGTCCTGTCGAAGCGGTTGAAGGGGACCGCCGCCGCGGGAAGCACGCTTTCGGGAAGGGTCTCGCCGCCCGGGAAGAACTTCTCCGAGAGCCTGAGGATCATCTTCTCCATCCTTGCCTCGTCCAGGTCCGCGACCATCGTGAACGCCATCCTGCCGGGGGTGAAGTTGAGCCTCGCAAAACGGCCCAGCTCGTCGGAGTCAGTCTTTCTCACTGCCGCGGCGGTGCCGAGGATGGGCCTTGCGAGGGGATGCCCCGCGAACAGCGCCTCCTCGAAGCGGTCGTACACGTCGTCAGCGGGGGAGTCCTTGTACGAGAGGATCTCGTCGATGACCACCCCCTTCTCCGTCTCCACCTCCTTTGCGGGGAACGTCGCCTGCGTGGCGAGCTCCAGCAGCAGCGAAGCGGCCTTGGAGAGGTCCTCCCTGAGGGTGGTGGCGTGGAGGACTATCTCCTCCTTGGTGGTGTAGGCGTTGAGCTCGCCGCCGAGGCGGTCGAGGTATGAATTGATGCAGGAGGCACTCTTCTTCATCGTCCCCTTGAACATGGTGTGTTCGGTGAAATGCGCTATGCCGCTGTGGAACCCTTCCTCGTCGCGGGTGCCGCATTTGATGCTGAGGGAGCAGTATCCTACCGCCGACCCGCTCCTGCGGACGGCGTATTTAAGTCCGCTGCGGTCTGTGCCCGTTATCATTTGCCTGCGCTTTTTCTTTGTGAGGAAATCTTCTTGACGTCCTTTGTCAGAAATCCCGCCCACTTGCTCTCCCCGATGCGGTGATGCGACCAGTAGCAGAGCTCGTGGGAGCCGGCGTCGATGAGCATCTTGTAGCAGAAGTCTCCCTCCTCGGGGTCGAAGGGCGCCACGGTGTAGCTGACAAGGGTGTTGTACGCCCCTTGGGAGAACTCCCTGTCCGCCTGCGCTTCGTCACAGATGACCATATCGCCGTCGAAATGCTGCCTGACGAAGAGCGGCTCGCCGATGTCCGGCACGATGTCGCTGTCCGCGAAGAATATATTTTTGTGGGCGCATCGCCTCGCCTTGCCGGAGTAGATATCGAATCCCTTGTAAGCCACTTTGTCGGACTCCATCGCTCTTGAAACATAGTCCTGCAGAATGTCCAGGAAGGCCGCCATAAAGGTGATTTCCCTTCCTGAAGGCCATCCGGAGGCGCAGACGGGCAGGCTCGCCACGTCCACGGGGCGCTTTCTCTGGTCGTCGGAGGCGGGGTCTCCGCCCTTCATCAGAGTGAGCGTTAGGATGCCCCTGTATTTTTTCTCTTCCGACCGTGCCAGAAGGAGGAAGTAGGTGTCGGGGTTTTTCTTGAGGGCGTTGTATTCCTCCGCCGAGCAGAATTCGTACGGGGAGATGCGCCATCTGGACGACACTTCCTGCTTGAGGGACGTGTCGGTGAGGTCGTTGCCGGTGAGGACCACCTTGGTGGTGCGGGAGTTCAGGTCGGCTATCTTGAACTTTTTGGTGCTGACTTTCTGCTGGGCTCCAAGACAGAGGGGAAAGAGGAGCGTCAGGACGGCCGTTATGCAAAAAAACCTTTTCATTTGTCAAGTTCGCGGGATTGGACAGGGGCAAAGTTACAAAATATTGCTTACATTTGTAAGCTAACGCAATCAAGCTTATGAGCCAGTACATCGTATCAGCCAGAAAATACAGGCCGGACTCCTTCGAGACCCTCATCGGCCAGGACAATATAGCCAGGACCCTGAAGAACTCCATCCTGCGCGGGCAGCTCGCCCACGCATATCTGTTCTGCGGCCCCAGGGGCGTGGGAAAGACCAGCACCGCCCGCATCTTCGCCAAGACCATCAACTGCTCCTCTCCCGGCGCGGAGATGGAGCCTTGCGGCGAATGCGAGTCCTGCGTGTCCTTCGCCGAGGGGCGCTCATACTGCATCCACGAGCTCGACGCGGCGTCCAACAACGGCGTGGACGACATCAAGGCCCTGATGGACCAGGTGCAGATACCTCCGCAGGTGGGAAAGTACAGCGTCTATATCATCGATGAGGTGCATATGCTCTCGCAGGCGGCGTTCAACGCCTTCCTCAAGACCCTCGAGGAGCCGCCTTCGCACGCGATATTCATTCTCGCCACCACCGAGAAGCACAAGATCCTGCCGACCATCCTGTCGCGCTGCCAGACATACGACTTCAACCGCATCGGCATCTCCGATATGGTGATGAATCTCCGCAACATCGCGGGCAAGGAAGGGATCACCATCGACGACGAGTCGCTGCACATCATCGCGCAGAAGGCGGACGGCGCCATGCGCGACGCTCTGACGATATTCGACCAGACCGTTGCCTTCTGCGGCACTACCGTCAAATACGAGGACGTGATCCGCAATCTCAACGTCCTTGACTACGAGTATTCCTTCCGCCTCGTGGACGCGTTCCGCGCGGGGGACTACGCCACGGCGATGCTCGTTTTCGACGAGATCCTCGCCAAGGGCTTCAACGCCCAGCATTTCGTGTCTTCGCTGAGCTCGCACCTGCGGGACCTTCTCGTGAGCAAGACCGCGGGCCTGGAGGCCCTTCTGGACCTCCCGCAGTCCCTGAAGCTGCGCTACCGCGAGCAGGCTGACGCCTGCACCCTGCAGTTCCTGTACGACGCCCTCGCCGTCACGACGCAGTGCGAGGCTGGCTACAAGGCCGCCATCAACCAGCGGCTGCACATTGAGTTCGCGCTGATGAAGCTGTCCTTCCTCAAGAACGGCGTGCCTTCTCAGCAGGTCCCGCAGCAGCAGGACGGTGTCCTTCGCTCCGCGTCTGTGGGGTCCGTGGGGAGTCGGACTGCGTCCGACCCTTCCCAAGCAAGCTTGGGCCCCTCCCTCTCCCGTGCCGAGGGCGGCACGTCCCCCCGGACCTCACAGCCGACTCCGCTGCCGGGCACCGATCCTGCCGCGGTGGCGCCTTCACAGCCGTCCGGGCAGCCGGGCACCGATCCAGCCGCGGCTGCAACTCCGAAGCCCGAGGCTGCGGCGCCGACGCCGCGCAAGCGGGCGGTCAAGACCGGCGCTTCGCTCTCGCTCAACGCCCTTATGAACGACAAGGGCGAGTCGCCGCAGGCGGCTTCCGCGTCAGGCGAAGTGAAGCCGGAAGACATCACCGACGAGACCGTCGAGGCCAAGTGGAAGGAGCTCGCCGCCCTGTATCCGGGCCAGCCGCGCCTGGCCAACACCATCGCCAAGGCAAAGCTTGAGGTGAGCCGCGAGGACGGCCTGGCGGTGACGTTCTTCGTGACGAACGAGGCGCAGAAGGTCTGGATCGAGTCCAACAAACTCCACGAGCTTGAGGGACATCTGCACGGTCTGCTCGGTGCGCAGGTGCGCCTGGCCGTCGCCGCGACGCCGTTCGTCGAGGAGAAGGTCATCTACACGCCTGAGGACAAGGCGAAATATCTTATGGAAAACAATCCCGAGGTCATCGACATCATCAGCGACCTCGGTCTGGACATCAAATAGAGTATGAAACTTCGTTGCGAAAATCTGGTCAAGAAATACGGTGTGCGCACCGTCGTGAAAGGCGTCTCGATGGAGGTGAACCAGGGGGAGATCGTGGGATTTCTGGGGCCGAACGGCGCCGGCAAGACCACCAGCTTCTATATGATCACGGGACAGATAGTCCCCAATGACGGAAAGGTCTTTCTGGACGATGAGGAGATAACGAAACTCCCTATGTACAAGCGCGCGCAGATGGGGGTGGGATACCTTCCGCAGGATGCGTCGGTGTTCCGCAAGCTCAGCGTCGAGGACAACATAATGTCCGTGATGGAGATGGCGGGGATGCCCAGAAAGGAAAGGGAGGAGCGTCTGGAGAGCCTTATCGACGAGTTCAACCTCTCAAAGGTGCGCAAGAGCCTCGGCATCCAGCTTTCCGGAGGCGAGAGGCGCCGCTGCGAAATAGCCCGCGCCTTGGCGACGCAGCCGAAATTCATCCTGCTGGACGAGCCGTTCGCGGGAGTGGACCCCATCGCCGTCGAGGACATCCAGTATATGATCGCAAAGATCAAGCACAGAAACATCGGCGTCATCATCACCGACCACAATGTCGGCGAGACGCTGGCCATCACGGACAGGGCTTATCTGCTGTATGAAGGGTCAATCCTTCAGGAAGGCACGCCGCAGGCGCTCGCCGCCGACGAGGACGTGCGCACCAAGTATCTGGGATCCGGGTTTGTCCTGAAAAGGTCCGTCGCCGTCGAGAAGGCGAAGGCCGAATGGGAGGCTCTGCAGCGTCAGGAGGCTACAGATTGACAAAATCCTGAACGTTCTGTGCGGACACCTCCCGGTCTCCGAGGATAAGCAGGCGGTCCACCACGTTGTCAAGCTCGCGGATGTTGCCGGGCCAGCTCTTCTCCTTGAGAAGGGCCACCGCTTCCTTTGAGAATTTTCTGGGCTTTCCGCCTTCGGTGTATTTCTTCAGGAAATGGTCGATGAGCACGGGGATGTCATCCTTCCTCTCGTCCAGGCTGGGCACGTTGAACACGATGACGCTGAGCCGGTGGTAGAGGTCCTCGCGGAAATTGCCCTTGGCGATTTCCTCCTTCAGATTTTTGTTAGTGGCGGCGATGACCCTGACATCCACCTCGATGTCCTTGTCCGAGCCCACGCGCGAGAGCTTGCGCTCCTGCAGCACGCGCAGGACCTTTGCTTGCGCGGCGAGGCTCATGTCGCCGATCTCGTCCAGGAAAAGGGTGCCGCCGTCCGCCTGCTCAAACTTCCCTTTGTGCTGCTTTATGGCTGATGTGAACGACCCCTTCTCGTGTCCGAAGAGCTCGCTCTCGATGAGCTCCGACGGGATGGCGGCGCAGTTGACTTCCACAAACGGCATCGTGCTGCGCTGGCTCTGCTGGTGCAGGTTGCGCGCGACGAGCTCCTTTCCCGAGCCGTTGGGGCCGATGATGAGGACCCTGGCGTCGGTGGGGGCGACCTTGGCTATCATATCGCGGATGCGCTGCATCGGGGCGGACTGTCCTATCATATCGGCGCCGTAGACCTTCTTTTTGAGGATGCGGCCCTCCTTGGCTTCCCTTGCGAGGGTAACCTTGTCCGTGGCGTTCTTGATGGTGATGAGTATCCTGTTGAGGTCCAGGGGCTTCTGGATGAAGTCGAACGCTCCCTTCTTGATGCATTCGACCGCCGTGTCGATGTCCCCGTGCCCGGAAATCATCACTGTGGCGGCCTCCACGCCCATTTCATTGAGGCGGTCGAGCACTTCCATACCGTCCATATTGGGCATCTTGATGTCGCAGAAGATGAGGTTGAACTTCTCCTTCTCGACTTTCTGGATGGCGATGGCGCCGTCCTCGGCGACGTCCACGTCGTAGCCTTCATCTGTGAGTATCTCCTTGAGGGAATTGCGGATGGCCCTCTCATCATCGACAACAAGTATGCGCATAGAGTGTGAATTTTTCGGTTCTTTCAGCAAATATCGGACAAAATTGGCTTAATCCGCAAAAAAATGGTTAACTTTGTTAGCTTGCACTTGAAATGTAAACATCAAACACAATAATTATGATCAAATCTAAAACCTTCTGCAGAGTGCTCGTGGTGGTGCTTCTCTCCATCATCGCGGTAATGCCCGCGGAAGCAAAGAAAAAGACCGGCGAGCCCAAGGCTCCCAAGTATGTATTTTATATGATTGGTGACGGTATGGGCGTGAACCAGGTGTTCGGCACCCAGATCTACAACGCCGCCACAGGAGCAGGCCCCGAGGTGATCAATTTCTCCCAGTTCCCGATGAGAGGATTCATCACCACCCATTCCTCATCCTCTCTGGTGACTGACTCCGCCGCGGGCGGCACCGCTCTCGCCACCGGACAGAAGACCTATAACGACGGTATGGGAGTCGCTCCCGACGGGGAGACACCTCTGCCCAACCTTACCGAGTGGGCCCACGCGGCAGGATTCGGCGCGGGAGTCGCCACTTCGGTGGGCGTAAACCACGCCACCCCCGCGGCCTTCTACGCTCACGCCCACAGCAGGAGCGAATATGAAAAGATCACGGAGCAGCTCATCGCTGCCGAGAACGTCGACTTCGCCGCAGGCGCGGGCTTCCTCAACGAGGCGCGCAAGACCGGCCACGACAGCAAGTATCTTGAGCAGAAGGCCGTCGAGGCCGGCATCCCCGTGCTCCACGGCAAGGACCAGTTCAAGGACCTCGCCACTCTTGACAGCCGCGTCATCTGCCTCGCTTCCGACCCGACCATCAACGCCCTTCCCTACGCCATCGACCGCAAGGAGGGTGACACCGCCCTCTGCGACTTCGTCCAGGCGGGCATCGACTATCTTTACGGACATTTCGCCAAGAAGGGTTTCTTCTTTATGATCGAGGGCGGAAAGATCGACTACGCGGGTCACTCCGATGACGGCGTCACCGAGTTCCTCGAAATCAACGACTTCGCCGCCGCGGTCGACCTGGTGCTTGCGTTCTATGAGCAGCATCCCGACGAGACCCTCATCGTCATCACCGCCGACCACGAGACCGGCGGTCTGATACTCGGCGCGGGCAAGTACGAGGTCAACGCCGGCATCGTTTCCATCCAGAAGCAGAGCGAGGATGCTATCAACGCCGAGTTCCGCGCCCTCAAGTCCCCTTCCTGGAATGACGTCAAGGCTTTCTTCGCCGAGAAGCTCGGCCTGTGGACCACCATCCCCGTCGATCCCCGTCAGGAGGAGGCGTTCAAGGAGATATATGACAGGATGTCCGGCGGCGCAGGCTCCGAGGACGTGAGGACTCTCTATTCTTCTTCGTCCAAGCTCGTTTCCGATGCCATCGACTATATCGACAAGGCTGCAGGTTACCACTATGCCCACGGCTCCCACAGCGGCTCGCCCGTAGGTCTCTATGTCAAGGGTGCCGTCGCCGCCTCCTTCGCCGAGTGCCATGACAACACCGACGTCCCCAAGATGATCAGGACCGTCGCAGGATATTGATACCGAGATGACCGATCCCGACATTATAATAGCCGTCGACGGCTTCTCCTCGACGGGTAAGAGCACGTTCGCGAAACTCGTGGCAAACGAGTTTTCGTTCCTGTACCTTGACTCGGGGGCGATGTACCGCGCCGTGACGCTTTTCGCCCAGGAAAACGGCATCATAGACGCCGACAGCAACATCGGTCTCGAGGCTTTGAAGGCCGCGTTGGACGCCGGTCTCGACATCCGCTTCGAGCACACTCCCGAGGGCAACAAAACCTTTATCGGACAGAGGTGCGTCGAGAAGGAGATCCGTTCGATGGAGGTATCCTCGCAAGTGAGTCCCGTCTCAGCGGTGCCCTTTGTCAGAAACTTTGTCGATGACAAGTTGCACTCCCTCGCCGCCGCAGGCAGGGTCGTGATGGACGGACGCGACATAGGCACCACCGTCTTCCCCAACGCGCAGGTCAAGATATTTATGACCGCAAGGCCCGAAGTGAGGGCCCAAAGACGCTACGATGAGCTGGTCGCGAAGGGAGAGAACCCTGTGTTCGAGGATGTTATGAAAAACCTCGAGGAGCGCGACTATATCGACTCGCACAGGGAGGCTTCGCCTCTTGCGAGGGCCGAGGACGCCTACGTCATGGACAACTCCGATATGACCCTCCACGAGGAAACCGTGTGGATGCAGGGCCTGCTGCAGGGAAAGTTCGGTATTTTGGAATAGCTCCAGATGGATATCACCGTAGAAATAGACAGCGGTTCGGGGTTCTGTGGAGGCGTCATCCGCGCCATAGGCTGTGCAGAGAAGTATCTTGACTCGTCAGGAGGGCGCCATATGTTCTCGCTCGGTGCCATAGTGCACAACGAGGAGGAGCTCGCGCGTCTCGCCAGGAAGGGTCTTGTCGCCATCGACAGGGAGGATCTTTCCGAAATAAAAGTGGCTTCCGGGGAAACTTTGCTCATTCGCGCCCACGGCGAGCCTCCAGAGACTTACGAACGTGCCAAGGAGCTGGGTTTCAACGTTATAGACTGCACCTGCCCCGTGGTGCTCAAGCTTCAGCAGAGCATCCGCGACGCCTATGCCCGCGTAAAGCCCCTGGGAGGTCAGGTGGTCATATTCGGAAAAATCGGCCACGCCGAAGTGCTCGGTCTCGTCGGACAGGTCAGTGGCGACGCCGTGGTGGTGGAGGACGTGAGGATGCTCGAGTCGGCTATGTCCGACGGCACCGTCAAATCCGACGTGCCGACTGAGCTCTTCTCCCAGACGACGAAGAGCCCGTCAGAGTACGAGGCCGTCCGCGAGGCTCTGTCTTCCCGCATCCCCGAAGAGATGCTTTCGGTCCACGACACCATTTGCGCGCAGGTGGCGACGCGTCACGACAGACTCTCGCATTTCGCCCTGACGCACGATGTCATACTGTTTGTCTCAGGCAAGTCCAGCTCCAACGGAAAAGTCCTTTGCGAGCTGTGCAAATCATTGAATATCAGGACTTATCATATCGGCTCCGAGCAGGATGTACAGAAGGTATGGTTCAGTCCCTGGGACTCGGTAGGGGTGTGCGGCGCCACCTCCACGCCCTCCTGGCTGCTTGAAAAGGTGGCCGCCTATGTGTCTGACCTTTAGAATTTTTTGCTTTAAACGAGTCAATTTAATACCTTTGCATTCCGAAACGGAAGATAATCAATCAAACATTATATTTTTATGGCAACAACAGCTGATTTCAAGAATGGTCTTTATCTCAAGTTCAACGACAAGCCCTGTATGATCGTGTGGTTCCAGCACGTCAAGCCCGGCAAGGGTCCGGCTTTCGTCAAGACCAAGCTCCGCAACCTCGAGAACGGCCGCATCCTCGAGAACACTTTCACCGCAGGTATGAAAATCGAGACCATCGAGGTCGAGAGACGTCCTTATCAGTTCCTCTATGCAGAGGAGGACGGATTCAACTTCATGCACGAGGAGACTTACGAGCAGATCCTTCTCCCCAAGGACGTCGTCGAGAATTCCGACCTTATGAAGGAAGGCCAGCACGTGGAGATGATGTTCGTGGTAGGCGAGGAGAAGTGCCTCACCTGCGAGCTCCCCACCTATGTAACCCTCGAGGTCACATACTCCGAGCCCGCCGTCAAGGGCAACACCGCCAGCACTTCCGCCCTCAAGGAGGTCACCCTCGAGACCGGCGCCAAGATTATGGTCCCTCTGTTCATCAACACAGGTGACGTCATCACGGTCAACACCAGCGACCGCACCTACGGCCAGAGAGTGTAAATGGACGTTTTCAGAATAATCAGGGCCACCTTGACGGCGGCCCTGTTTGTTTTCTGCCTTCCTCTCGGGGCACAGCCGAGAGTGACAGAGGACGGGGAGACGTTGTTCCGCCTCGAGGGCGAGTACGCCACTCAGGTGTACTTGGACGCCTCGTGGATGGACGAGCCGGTCCTGATGCAGAAATCCGACGGTGTCTGGGAACTGCGCGTGAAGGGACTCTCCTCAGACCTCTATTCATATTCTTTCATCATTGACGGACATCGCACCCCTGACCCTTCGAACCCACAGCAGATTTGCGACGGCCTCTACCGCGAGAGCTGGTTCACCGTCGACGGCCCCAAGGCCTCCCGCTATCTGGAGCCTTCGCGAAGGGGAAGCGTCGATTATGTCTGGTATGACAGCGCGGTGCTCGGCACCACCCGCCGGGTTGCTGTCTACACCCCCTACGGTTACTCCAAAAACGTCAAGCAGCGCTATCCTGTGCTATATCTTCTCCATCCGGAGGGAGGCGACGAGGAGTCCTGGCTGTCGGCCGGACGTCTGGCTGAGATACTGGACAATCTCATCGCCGAGGGCAAGGCAAAGCCGATGATAGTGGTGATGCCCAATGCCGACCCCACCCGTCAGGCCGCGGGTCATATCGGTCTTCCGGAAGTCACCAACGCGCGCACGACATCGTCGATGGTCTTTGCCAGCAGCCTTGTGCACGAGATAGTCCCGTTTGTGGACTCGCGCTACCGCACCTTGCCTTCAAAAGCCTCCAGGGCCATAGGCGGCATAGGGGAGAACGGCGAGGCAATCCTCAGAGCGGCGGTGATGTACACGGGACTTTTCGACTACATATGCCCGATAAGCTGCGGTCTTGAGTCCTCCGCGGACCTGCAGAAAGACCTTCTGCGCGTCAAGAACGGTGGCGTGAAGCTTCTCTGGATGGGCTGCGGCAGCAAGGACGAGGAAGTCCTCCCGCAGGCCAGAAAGGTCCACGAGATGATGGACGAGATACATCTTTTCCACACTTTCTATGTAAACAGCGGCTATAGCGACTGGCGCAGCTGGAGACAGTATCTGAGCAGCTTCGCGCCTCTGATATTCAAATATTACAAGGACTGAGTGAAATGATAAGGGTCGCCATCGCGGCGACCCTTTATCATTTTCATAAACCAACTTATTAACCAAAAACAATCTTTATGTAGATGATTTGAAATTTTGCAAGCATCGTGCCAAACTCACTGCACCCTCTCTATTTTCAGCTGCTGGATCTTATACACATCGTCTTTGCAGCTCACGAAGATGGTGACGTTGAAGTTTTCGCCTCCGGCGGTCAGGGACCCAAGGGCGTATTTCATATTGGGCTTCCCTGCGATGTGGCTGATTTCGAAGGATCTCGGGGTGTATTTGTCGAAAAACGACTTCAGTATCTGCTTAGCCTGGCTTTTGCTGGAGTTGTCCGCCGGTGATATGACGGATATTTCAAGATTGTCCGCAAACCAGGCGGAAAGGCTCTCGGCGTTGCCCTGTGTGAGATACTTGGAGATGGGGACAAACACTTCATTGCCTTCGTTTTGGGCGCGAAGGGTGCCGCAGACCAGAAGGGCGGCGAGAAGCAGGGAAAATTTGAGCAAAGTCTTCATAACCGAGGCGGTTTTCATTGCAAATTTTAAGCCACGTTGTTATATTTGCCGATGATAGGTGACACTGCTATGAGGATTACGCTGCTGACCGTCGGCAAGACCGACGTGAAATGGGTGAAGGAAGGTCTGGACCTGTATTGCTCCAGGCTGGTGCACTATGTGCCGTTCCAGGTGGTGGAGATACCTGAGCTCAAGAACGCCTCGGCTCTGAGCCGGGACCAGATAAAGTCCCGCGAAGGCGAGCTTGTCCTCAAGAACCTGAGGCCCTCGGACGAGGTGATCCTTCTGGACGAGAAGGGGAGGGAGTACCGTTCGACTGACTTCGCGGCGCTACTCCAGGAGAAACTCTCCCGCTCTTCGAGAGACCTTGTCTTCGTCATCGGCGGAGCCTACGGATTCAGCCCGGAAGTGTACTCCAGGGCGGACGGAAAGATGTCCCTGTCGCAGATGACCTTCTCGCATCAGATGGTTAGAACGATTTTTGCAGAGCAGCTCTACCGCGCTTTCACCATCATAAAAGGTGAGCCGTACCATCATGAATAGAAAGACAGGCGTGAAATATTCCTGGAAGGACTTCCTGTGCTGGGCTCTGCTGCTGCTCAGCGCCTTGCTGCTGCTCTGGGCCGCCGTCATAGACAAGGCTCCCGGAGACACCGAGCAGGCTGCGGGCCGCGTGGAGCGCATCCTCGAGGGCAAGGTGGCACGGCTTGACAGATATATCGACGATGCGATGGCCACGGAGTCCGGGGAATGGATGCATCTTGACGCCCTGCCGCGCGATATGGTCATTTACCGCTATGCGGGGGACACCCTCCAGTCGTGGGACAATACGTTCACGGTCGCCAATGACAACATCTCTCCGACGGTGATTTTCCAAAGACTTGCCAATCCCAAGAGCAGCTTTTTCTCGCCGCTCTCAGACCTGACCGACACGCTCTCGTATGTAAACATAGGCCAGAGCTGGTATCTGGCAAAGGCGGTCCAGGGAACGGACTGCACGGTGGTGGCGGGTCTCGAGGTGGTGAACGAGCTGGACGGCAGGAGCGCCAATTCGGTAAATCCCGACCTCCGGCTCTCGGACAAGTTCTCGATAGTCCCGCTGGCTACCAGCGGAGGGTCCGGGGTGACAGTGTCGGGCGTGCCGCAGTTCAAGGTGGTGCAGGACGTGCTCGAGAGCCCGCTGGTGACGGATTCGTCCGTCGTATGGCTCGCCCTGGTCTGTTTCGTTGCGGCACTTCTCCTGTTCCTTTCCCTTCGCAGAAGCCTCGGGCGGTTCTGCGCGGTCCTTCTGTGCATTCTCGTCGCGATGGCGGGGGTGTATTTCTGGGGGACCGGGATACGCCGGGAGTCGAAGATATTCTCCCCCGTCCTTTATGCGGACGGCACTTTCCTGTATTCGCTGGGGGCGGTGCTCATCGTGAACCTAGCCATCCTTTCAGCGTCTCTGTGCATACATCTCGTGAGGAAACGCCTGTACCGCGCTGTCCGGAAATGCGCTCATCCCAAGGCAGCGCTGCTCTCGGGGTCGGCGCTGACCATCGCCGCCGTCGCTCTGATACTTGTCTATACCAATCTGACTTTCAGGAGTATCGTGCTCAATTCCAGCATCTGTCTGGAGCTGTACCGTCTGGCCGACCTGACTTTGTATTCGGCTCTGGTGTACGCCTCGTTCCTGACTATGCTGCTGAGCGTCCCCATACTTCTCCAGCTGCTGCGGCCGGCCGCCAAGGAGATGCTGGGGGTGCGCTTCGACGCGTTCTCGGTCTCCGGCAGGATGGTCTTTGCCTTCGCCGTGAGCCTGTTTCTGGTGCAGACGGCCGCGTCCCTGGGCATTCGCAAGGAGCAGAACAAGGTCGAGGTCTGGGCGAACCGCCTGTCGGTGGAGAGGGACATTTCGCTCGAGCTGCAGCTGAGGCGCGTGGAGAACTCCATCGCCAATGACTATTTCATAGCGTCCCTGTCGGTCCTTCCGAACGCGAGCGGTACCATTCTCAACCGCATCGTGGACAGCTATATGTACAGCATCTCCCAGAACTATGACATCTCCGTCGTCCTTCTGGACGAGAACGAGAGCGACCCCGCGCTCCGCGCCTTCTTCAACGAAAGGGTCCGCTCGGGAGTCAGGATCCACGACAATTCCCGTTTCCTTTACACCAAGACCGTCTCCGGACATCCGCGCTATTCGGGCCTTTTCACTTACTTCAACCAGCGCTACGGCGCGTCCTATATGATAGTCGGGGTGGAGCCGAAGTCAAGCCGCGAGTTCGGGGGCTACGCCTCCCTTCTGGACATCAGCGACCCCGGCAAGGTCAGCATCCCTTCGCGCTACTCCTATGCCAAGTACAACGACCGGGCCCTCGTGAGCTACAAGGGCAACTACGCCTATCCCACCGTGATGTCGGAGGAGATGCTCCGCGCCGCCTCCAATGGTGACGGGAGCTTTGTAAGCGATACGTATGTCCACTTCATCAACGATGTCTCGAACGGGGAGACCGTGATAATATCCCGAAAGACGGAGAGCGGTCTTACCTATGCAGTGGCGGTCATCTTCATCGCCCTGGTGTCGTATATCGTCTATTCCGCCGCGGCGCTGACCCGGCGGCGCCGGAAGGTGTTCAAGTCGTCGTATTTCAAGAACCGCATCACGACGGTGCTGATGTTCTCTCTCATCGTGACCCTCATCGCGCTGGCTGCGGTGAGCGTGTTCTTCGTCTATGAGAGGAATGAGGACAACCGCCAGAAGATGATGTCGGACAAGATAAATTCGATCCAGACGATAATGTCCGCGCCGTTCCGCTATGTGGACGATTACCGGCAGGCCGGCTCTCAGGAGCTGTCCTCCTTGATGGAGAACGCCTCCAATATGGCCAAGACCGACATCACCCTGTATTCCCCCGCGGGCAAGGCCTTCAAGTCCACGGCGCCGGAAGTGTTTGACCGTCAGCTGCTCAGCGACCGTATGAACGCCGATGCCTACGAGAGCATAGTGTTCGGTCACAAGCGTTATTTCATCAACCGCGAGAGCGTGGGCCCCAACAGGTATTACTCCTTGTATGCGCCGCTCTTCAACGACTCGGGCAGGATGGCGGCCATCCTTTGCGCCCCTTACACTGACGAGAGCTATGACTTCGAGATGGAGGCGGTGATGCACTCCGTGATGATAGTGTGCGTGTTCCTCATCCTGCTGCTCCTCGCGCGCTTCCTGGCTTCAGCCATCGTGGACAGGATGCTGCAGCCTCTCGTGGAGATCGGCCGCCGGATGAACAGGACGGACATCGACAACCTGGAAATCATCGAGTATGACCGCGAGGACGAGATCTCCACTCTGGTGAGCGCCTACAACCTGATGGTGGAGGATCTCGCGGAGAGCACCAAGCAGCTGGCCCAGGCCGAGAGGGACAAGGCCTGGAGCTCGATGGCGCGTCAGGTCGCGCACGAGATAAAGAATCCCCTCACCCCGATGAAGCTCCAGCTCCAGAGGCTCATACGCCTCAAGCAGCGCAACGCCCCCGGCTGGGAGGAGAAATTCGACGACGTGGCGAAGGTGGTCCTGGACCATATCGACATTCTCACGGACACCGCGAACGAATTCTCGACGTTCGCCAAGCTCTATACCGAGGAGCCGACCTCCATCGACCTCGACGCCCTGCTGCAGGAGGAGATATCGATGTTCGACGGGCGCGAAGGCATATCCTTCGAGTACATAGGCACCCGGGACGCCGTCGTGAGCGGCCCCAAACCACAGCTCACGCGCGTGTTCGTCAACCTCATCACCAATGCCATCCAGGCTGTCGACATCCGCCGTCAGGATATGCTCGATGCCGGAGGGGAGCCTTTCGGCGGCCAGGTCAGGGTGTCGCTGCGCAATTCATCCTCGGACGGATACTACGACATAGTCTTTGAGGACAACGGCCCGGGCGTGAGCCCGGAGAACCAGTCGAAGCTTTTCACGCCCAATTTCACCACCAAGTCCGCCGGTACGGGCCTCGGCCTTGCCATCTGCCGCAGCATTCTCGAGAAGTGCGGCGCCCTCATCGAGTATTCCAAGTCCTTCACCTTGGGCGGCGCCTGTTTTACCATCCGCTATCCCAAGCCCTAGGATTTTGTGCATTCCTGGCCCAAATGGGAGGGAATGTGTCAGTTTTTTGCTATCTTTGCTCGTTATTTCAGCCGGCACCGATGAACATTAAAGACGCAAAGTTTGCGGGCAGCAGCGCCCGCACGTCCCAGAAGCCCGGGCAAAGGATGCCCGAGGTGGCTTTCATCGGCCGTTCCAATGTCGGCAAGTCGTCCCTGATCAATATGCTCACCGGCCGCCGCAAGCTCGCGATGACCTCCTCCACTCCCGGCAAGACCAAGGTGGTGAACCACTTCGCCGTCAACGACAGCTGGTACATCGTGGACCTTCCCGGCTACGGCTACGCCCAGATGCCGCAGAAGGCAAGGGAGGAGCTCAAGGCGGTCATCAACGACTTCATCCTCAACTCCGAGGACCTCGTGATGCTCTTCGTGCTGGTTGACTCCCGCCACGACATCGGCAAGACAGACCTCGACTTCATCGCCCGCCTGGGAGAGGAAGGGATTCCCTTCGCAATCATATTCACCAAATGCGACAAGCAGGGCCCCAACGTCCTCGCCGCGCAGATCGAGCGTGACCGCGCCATCCTCTCCGAGCAGTGGGAGGAGCTCCCCCCGATGTTCACCAGCTCCGCCGAGAAGGGGACGGGCCGCGACGAGATCCTCGATTACATCCAGACAGTTTTATCCTCACTATAATTTTCGATATGAACAACGTACACAGAATGGAAATCTTTGCCTGCAGAGCCTCCAAGGACTTTGCCTGCAGAGTGATTGATGCCCTCAACACCATCAACAAGGATGAGCCCGAGATCAGTCTCGGCAAGCTCGAAGTCACCCCCTTCAGCGACGGTGAGTTCCAGCCGGCGTTCACCCAGAGCGTCAGAGGAGCGACAGTATTCATCATCCAGTCCACGTTCCCGCCCGCAGAGAATCTGATGGAGCTCCTTCTGTGCATCGACGCCGCCAAGAGAGCCTCCGCCGACAAGGTCATCGCGGTGATGCCCTACTTCGGCTGGGCCCGCCAGGACCGCAAGGACAAGCCCAGGGTCTCGATCGGCGCCAAGCTCGCCGCGAACCTTCTGCGCGCCGCCGGAGCCGACCGCGTCATGACCTGCGACCTTCACGCGGACCAGATCCAGGGATTCTTCGACTTCCCCGTGGACCACGTCTATGCGAGCAAGGTGTTCATCCCGTTCATAAAGAGCCTCAACCTTGAAAACCTGGCCATCGCCGCTCCCGATATGGGAGGCGCCAAGAGGGCCAACGCATACGCCAAGGACCTTGGCTGCCCCGTGGTCATCTGTCACAAGTCCCGCGAGAAGGCGAACGTCGTTTCGAGCATCACCGCCATCGGAGAAGTCAAGGACAAGAACATAATCATCGTCGACGATATGATCGACACCGCCGGCACGCTGACCAAGGCCGCCGACGTCCTGATGGGGATGGGAGCCAGGAGCGTGCGCGCCTGCGCGACCCACGGCATCCTTTCCGGCGAGGCGTACAACCGCATCAACGCTTCCAAGCTGTCGGAAGTGTACATCACCGACACCATTCCCGTCACCTCCGATCCTTCGGTGGACACGTCGAAAATCAAGGTCATCTCTATGGCCGAGACCTTCGCCACCATCATCGACAAGGTGTACAACTACGAGCCCATCAGCCCCGAATTCATCTTCTAGGAGGCTATGTGGAAGGTGTTTCTGGCCGCCTTGGCGCTCATCGCCCTGGGTGTCTTCGGGATGTGTTTCAACATCATTTTCCGCAAGGACGGAAAGTTCCCGGAGTACGAGGTGAGCCAGAACGAGGATATGCGCCGTCTTGGCATCCGCTGCATGCACGAGCAGGATGCCGCCATATTCGCGGAGAAAGGCGAAATCAAGCACGACCATTGCACCGGGGAGTTCTCCGAAGCCTGCAAGGGGTGCGCGTTATATAAAGAAGAAAAGATATGAGTCTGGTAGCAATAGTCGGGAGACCGAATGTAGGAAAATCCACCCTCTTCAACCGTCTGGTGGGTATGAGAAAGGCCATCGTGGACGACACCGCCGGCGTCACCCGCGACCGCCATTACGGCAAGTGCGAATGGTGCGGAGCGGAGTTTTCCGTGGTCGACACGGGAGGCTACACCTCCAACTCCGACGACGTCTTCGAGAAGGCCATCCGCCGCCAGGTGGAGATAGCCATCGACGAGGCGGACGTCGTGCTCTTTATGGTCGAGGCGGCGACCGGCATCACCGACTACGACGCCGAGATTGCCGATGTGCTGCGCCGCTCCAGGAAGCCTGTCATCCTGTGCGTCAACAAGGTGGATACCGGAGAAAAGATGTACGACGCTTACCAGTTCTATTCGATGGGCCTGGGCGAGCTGTACAGCATTTCCGCCGCCAACGGCTCCGGCACCGGAGACCTGCTGGACGCGGTCGTGGCGGCCCTGCCGAAGGATGACCTGACGGTGGAGGACCCGTACGCGGACCTTCCAAGGATAGCCATCGTGGGCAAGCCGAACGTCGGAAAATCCTCGCTCACCAACGCCCTCCTCGGAGAGGAGCGCAACATAGTGACCCCGGTCGCCGGCACCACCAGGGACTCCATCGAGACCCATTACAACAAGTTCGGACACGAGTTCATGCTCGTCGACACCGCCGGCATCCGCAAGAAGGCGAAGGTCCACGAGGACCTGGAGTTCTACTCCGTCCTGCGCTCGATGAGGGCTATCGAGAAGGCCGACATCTGCGTCCTTATGATCGACGCCACGACCGGTATGGAGGCCCAGGACATGAACATCTTCAACATCATCCAGAAGAACCGCAAGGGATGCGTCGTGGTGGTGAACAAATGGGACCTCTTCATAAAGGACCAGAACACGATGCGCGACTACACCCAGACGCTCCGTTCCCGCCTCGCCCCGTTTGACGACGTGCCGATCATTTTCACCTCCGTGGTGAAGATGCAGAGGGTGATGGACGTGCTGGACGCCGTCGCCAGGGTGTCGGAGAACTACGCCCGCAAGATACCCACCGCCCGTCTGAACGAAGCCCTGCTGCCGGTCATCGAGGACACTCCTCCTCCCGCCTGGAAGGGCAAGTACATAAAGATCAAGTACGTCACCCAGCTGCCGACCCGCTTCCCCGCCTTCGCGTTCTTCTGCAACCTTCCGCAGTACATAAAGGACCCGTACAAGCGTTTCCTCGAGAACCAGCTGCGCGAGCATTTCGACCTCACCGGCTGCCCGGTGCAGATCTACTGCCGCCAGAAATAATGACGACCCTCTCCCCGCAGGATGAGCCTTTTTTACGCTGTCCTGCGGGCAAATACCCGCAGGACAAGCCGTTTTTGCTTTACCCTGCGGGTATTTGCATTCAGGGTTGGGAGAATTTCCGAAAATATTGTATCTTTGTAAGTTAGGGAGAAAATATTCCCTGCACACGATACCTGATATGAAAAGAAAACGGATGATATACGATACGGACCCGTATCTTGCGCCGTACAAGGTGGCCATCGACGTGCGCCACGAGCGGATCCTCAAGACAAGGGACTTCATCGCCCGGGACGGATCCCTTTCCGCCGGGGTGAACAATCACCTCTACTATGGCCTGCACCGTACAGCCGACGGCGGCTGGGTCTTCAGAGAGTGGGCTCCCAACGCCACGAGGATTTATCTCATCGGCGACTGCAACAACTGGAAGCGCACAGAAGGCTACGCCCTCAAGCCCATAGGGGGCGGCAACTGGGAGCTGACCCTGCCCGCGATGTTCCTCAGCCACGGCACTTTGTACAAGCTCTTCATCGAATGGCCCGGAGGCGGAGGGGAGCGTCTGCCCGCCTACGCCACCCGCACCGTCCAGGACCCCGACACCAAGGCTTTCTGTGCCCAGGTCTGGGACCCCGCCCGGCCGTATCAGTGGAAGCATAGACGCCCCGGCAAGAGACCCAATCCCCTCATCTACGAGTGCCACATAGGCATGAGCGGAGAGAAGGAAGGAGTCGCCACGTTCGAGGAGTTCCGCCGCGACGTGCTCCCGAGGATCTCCCGCCTCGGATACAACGTCATCCAGATAATGGCGCTGCAGGAGCATCCCTACTACGGGTCTTTCGGCTACCAGGTCAGCGGCATCTATGCCCTGAGCTCCCGTTTCGGCACTCCGGAGGAGTTCAAGGCGCTGGTCGACGACGCCCACGCCAGGGGCATCGCCGTCGTGATGGACATTGTCCATTCGCATATGGTGAAGAACGAGGCCGAAGGCCTTTCCAACTTCGACGGCCGCGAGGACATCTACTTCTACAGCGGTTACCAGGGCCATCATCCCGCCTGGGACAGCCGCTGCTATGACTATGGCAAGAACGAGACGAGGTATTTTCTCCTGTCCAACTGCAAGTTCTGGATGGAGGAGTACAGGCTTGACGGCTTCCGCTTCGACGGCGTCACCAGTATGCTCTACTGGGACCACGGCCTCGGCAAGGACTTCGTCGGTTACGACAACTACTTCAACGACGGGGTCGACGAGAACGCCGTCATCTACCTCGCTCTCGCCAATATGCTCGTGAGGGAGCTGAATCCCAACGCCCTCACGATCGCCGAGGACGTCAGCGGGATGCCGGGACTCGCCGCACCCTTCGAGACCGGAGGCATCGGCTTTGACTTCCGAATGGCAATGGGCGTCGCGGACCACTGGATAAAGTGGATAAAGGAGAAGACCGACGAGCAGTGGTCGATGGGAGAAATCTGGTACGAGCTCACCAACAAGCGCGAGGACGAGAGCACCATCTCCTACGCCGAGTGCCACGACCAGGCGCTGGTGGGGGACAAGACCCTCATCTTCCGCCTGTGCGACAAGGAGATGTATTTCTCGATGAACAAAGGCTCCCAGTCCCCGGTCGTGGACAGGGGGGTGGCCCTCCACAAGATGATACGCCTGCTGACCCTTGCCACGGCCGGCAACGGCTATCTCAACTTTATGGGCAACGAGTTCGGTCATCCCGAGTGGATAGACTTCCCCCGCGAGGGGAACGGCTGGTCCTACGCGCACGCGAGGAGGCAGTGGTCCCTGAGCGAGCCGGACTATCTGAGATACAGTTATCTTCGCAATTTCGACGAGGCGATGATACGCCTCGTCCGCAAAAACCGGCTGCTCGGCGGCAAACCCGAGCTGCTCGTCGCGGATGAAGAGAAGAAAGTTTTGATTTTCAGAAGAAGAAACTTTATCTTTGCGCTCAATTTCCACCCGAGCGCATCTTATGCGGACTACGGATTTGCGGCGCCAGCCGGCAAATACACGATAACACTGGACACCGACCAGGGGGAGTTCGACGGTTTCGAGAGGGTGAAACGCGGAGAAGAGCACTTCACGCTTCATCAAAAATCGCCCAACGGCCCTCAAGACCTGGAGGACACACTGTATCTGTACCTGCCGTGCCGGTGCGCTTTGGTTTTGGAAAGAAGTGAATAAAACATAAGACATATGGCTTTTTTGAAGTTTAACAAGTCGGAGCTGGTCAATCTCTCCTATTCGCTCAAGAGGGAGATCATCAGCGCGAACAACTCCGGAGCGTACTGCAACACTTCCATCGTGACCTGCAACACGCGCCGCTATCACGGCCTGCTGGCAGTGACCCTCGACCGCTTCGGGGGGGACAAGTTCCTGATGCTGTCGTCCCTGGACGAGTCGCTCATCGTCAGCGGCAAGCAGTTCAACCTCGGCATCCACTGCTACGGAGACATCTACGAGCCCAGAGGCCACAAGTACGTGGTCGACTTCCAGGCCGACCCCGTGCCCGCCATCACCTACAAGGTGGGAGAGATAGTGTTCAGAAAGAGTCTGCTCCTGGAGCCGGACGCGGACCGTCTCCTCATCTGCTACGAGCTCCTCGAGGCTCCCGCCAAGGCCACCGTTCAGCTCAAGCCCTTCCTGGCGTTCCGCAACATCCATTCGCTCACGCACCAGAATCCCAACGCCAACGCCTCCTTCACCCCCATCCCGGGCGGAGCGGCGTTCAGGCTCTACTCCAACTTCCCCGACCTCTGCCTCCAGATGAGCACGAAGGACTCGGAGTTCAAGTATCAGCCCTACTGGTACAACGGCATCACCTACTCTGACGAGTACCGCCGCGGATTCGACTGCAAGGAGGACCTCTTTGTCCCCGGCATCTTCGAGTTCAGCCTCAAGGCGGGCGAGAGCGTGGTGTTCAGCGCCGGCACTTCCGAGGCTTACCCTTCGACGCTCAAGCGCAAGTACAACGACCTCCTGAAGAAGACCCCCGAGGTGACGAGCACCCGCGAGCAGCTCGTCCGCTGCGCCGACACCCTCATCTGCAACCACAACAAGAGAAAGAAGATCAACGCCGGATTCTCCTGGATGTACACCGGCCTGTTGAGGGAGACCCTTATGGCTCTGCCCGGCCTCACCCTCTACGCCAAGGGTGACGCCCGCGAGTTCGAGGAGATCCTCGACACCCTCA
>R15__coassemble_572_pt1 | contig 28178 bp, 17 predicted proteins | sample R15__metabat2_low_PE_040 | metagenome-assembled genome bin R15
CGCGTGAGGAGCGCGGGGTTCCAGATGTTCATGCCGGTGCCGCCGAAGACTTCCTTGCCGAAGATGACCGCGAACGCGACGGCGACCGCGAGCATCCACAGGGGAACGTCCACAGGGACGATGAGGGGGATGAAGAATCCCGACACGAGGTAGCCTTCGTTGACCTCCTCGCCGCGGATCTGCGCGGAGGCGAACTCGATGGCGAGTCCGACGACGTAGGACACGACGAACAGGGGAAGAACCTTGAGGAAACCGAACCAGAGGTCAGCCCAGAATGCGGGGGCGGCTCCGGTGGCGAGAGCGTGCTGATAACCGGTGTTCCACATGCCGAAGAGGGCTGCGGGGGCGGCGGCTATGACAGCGATGATCATTATGCGCTTGATGTCGACGGCGTCGTGGATGTGGGAACCCTTCTTGGAGACGGTGCCCGGCACGTGGAGAAATGTCTCGAAAGCATCAACGGTGGAGTGCAGCCAGTGGAGCTTTCCGCCTTCTTCAAAAATCTTGTTCATACTTCTTATGCCATTTCTTTGAGCATCAGCGAGATGCCGTTTTCAACAATATCCTGGATGTAACTCTTCGAGGGGTCGATGAACTCGCAGATGGCGAGGTCCTCGGGCAGCACCTCGTAGATGCCGTACTGCTCCATCTTGTCGATGTCGCCGGCGAGGCAGGCCTTGGTCAGATACAGCGGATAGATGTCCATAGGGAGGACTCTGCCGTAGTAAGAGTCGGGCATGACGAACGCGCGCGGACCTCCGTGGAGGTTCGTGTCGAAGTCGTATTTGCGGTCGGGGGTGAGCCAGCCGAGGCACCAGTTGAAGTAGGTGCGGTCGCAGCTGTACTGGTTGAACCTGAACGGGCGTGCCCATCCGAGGAGCTCCTGCTCGGTGCCTTCCTTGACGATGGTGACCTGGGTGTCGAAGAAGCCCAGATAGCCGCCTTCGCCGACGGTCTTGCCGGAGAGGATGTCGCCGCTGACGATGCGGATGCCCTCGGTGGATGTGCCGTAGAAGTCGCGCAGGTCGGTCATCGGGGTGCCGGGAAGGGCGTCGACGTACGAAGGGTCGAGCGCCATCGGACCTCCGACTGCCACCTTGCGGCGGACGTCGTACTTGCCGGTGGTGAAGAGCTTGCCGATGCAGGCGAGGAGCGCCAGGGACACGGTCCAGACGGTCTCATCCTTGCGGATGTGGTCGATGGATGCAATCTGCACGCCCACGTTTCCTGCGGGATGCTTGCACTTGCCTGTGAAGGTGTGTGTCTCGGCGGAAGCAAGACCGGCGAACGATGAGCCGGGCCTGACGCTTACGTGCACCTTGGCAATCTTTGAGAGGGCGGTAACGCCTGCCTGGACGGCGTTTTTCTGAGCCGCGAGGGCGAACTCACTGTCAACGCTGAGGGGGGCGGTGTTGAAAGCGGAAACAAAAATGCCCTTCGGCTGTGCGGACGGGTCCGCGACGATGCCGTAGGGCCTCTGGATGATGGCAGCCCACAGTCCGCTCTTGAGGAGCGCGTCCTTGACCTCTTCGCCCGTGAGGGCGTCGGCGTTCTTCTTGCCGAAATCGAGGTACTCCTGGACGTCATCCGCCTTCACGAGCACTGCAAGCAACTTTCTCTTGTCTCCGCGGACAATCTCCTTCACCGTGCCGGATTCCGGAGAGGTGACGAGAATGTCGGGATTCTTCTTGTCAGCCAGGACGGGCGAGCCTGCGAGCACCCTGTCACCCTCGCGCACAAGGAGTCTTGCGTTGAGACCCTTGAAGTCCGAAGGCTGCAGAGCTACAGTGTCAGACACGACCGTTCTCTTGACTCTGAGGTCCGGAACCCCCGAAACAGGGATGTTCAGACCTTTTTTCAAATCGATGTTGTTTGACATTATAGATAACTTGTTTGAGTATTTTCAAAATGCGGTGCGAAGATACGCATTTTTTAGTAATTTTGCGGTAATTATGGAGAACAATCTTAAAGCTATTTTCGAGGGGCTGAACAGTGAGCAGAGAGAAGCTGTAGCCTGCACGCAGGGACCGGTCCTGATAGTGGCCGGAGCGGGGTCCGGAAAGACGAGGGTGCTGACCAGCAGGATAGCCAACATCCTGGCCGGCGGGTGCGACCCCGACAGGGTGCTCGCGCTGACCTTCACCAAGAAGGCGGCGGGGGAAATGAAGGAGAGGATCGCCCTTATGGTGGGCGAAAGGAAGGCCCGGCGCCTGTATATGGGCACTTTCCATTCGGTTTTCATCAGGTTTCTGCGCGAATGGGCCGTGCAGATGGGATACCCCGAGACATTCACGATATACGACACTTCCGACTCCGTGAGCGCCATAAAGGCGTGCATCAAGGAGCTGGGTCTCGACGACAAGCTGTACAAGCCCAAGGAGGTGCTCTCGCGCATCTCGATGGCCAAGAACAACCTCGTCACCGCCGAGGCGTACAAGGCCAATCCCACCGTCCTTATGAACGACACCCGCTCGAAGAAACCCAAGATCTGCGACATCTACTCCCTGTACGTCAAGAAATGCCGCCAGAGCGGAGTGATGGACTTCGACGACATCCTCCTCAACATGAACGTCCTGCTGCGCGACTTCCCCGAGGCGAAGGCGTCCATTTCGGCGCGCTTCTCCTATATCCTCGTGGACGAGTATCAGGACACCAACTACGCTCAGTATCTGATACTTAAGAAGCTCGCCGAGCCGCACCGCAACATCTGTGTGGTGGGAGATGACTCCCAGTCGATATACGCATTTCGCGGCGCCAAGGTCGAGAACATCCTCAACTTCAAGAAGGACTATCCCGACTGCCGCACCTTCCGGCTCGAGAGAAACTACCGCTCCACCTCCGTCATCGTAGGCGCGGCCAATTCGCTGATCGCGAAGAACGAGAACCGCATCCCCAAGGAGTGCTACGCCGTGGGCGAGGGCGGCGAGAAGATACGCCTCATCCGCTCCTACACCGAGCAGGAGGAGGCGGTGCTCATCACCTCCGGCATTATGGACAGGATGCGCGAGGAAAGGGCCCAGTACCAGGATTTCGCGATCCTGTACCGCACCAATTCTCAGTCCCGCGCCCTTGAGGAGGCGCTCCGCAAGCGCAACATTCCCTATATGGTCTATTCCGGCAACTCCTTCTTCGAAAGGGCGGAGATCAAGGATATTATGGCATACTTCAAGCTGGTGGTGAATCCCCACGACGACGAGTCCTTCAAGAGGGTGGTGAACAAGCCCGCACGCGGTATCGGCGACACTTCGCTCGACGCCCTGGACAAGGCCGCCCGCGCCGGCGGCACCTCCCTTTTCAAGGCGGCGTACGACCCTTATCTCGAGAAGTATGGCCTCAGGAGCGCGGCGGTCGCCAAGATCCGCGCCTTCTGCGACATGATTTCGTCCCTGGGCGGGAGGGTATCCTCCACCGACGCCCTGGAGCTGGCGCAGCGCATCGCCGACGACTCCGGCCTTTACGCCTTCTACAAGAGCGACACCTCCATCGAGGGGATGTCCCGTGCCGCCAACGTCGAGGAGCTCATCAACAGCGTCTCCTCCTTCGTCGAGGACCGTCAGAACGAGTACCTCGCCGAGTATGAGAATGACACGAAGATGTCGACGGTGAGGCTGGACGAGTTTCTGGAGAACATCTCGCTGCTGAGCAACGTCGACCTCGCGGACGAGGAGGACACCAACAACAAGGTCGCCCTGATGACCGTCCATTCCGCCAAGGGCCTGGAGTTTCCGTACGTCTACGTCGCGGGAATGGAGGAAAATCTCTTCCCCTCCGGGGGAATGCTGGCGTCTCCCACGGACATCGAGGAGGAGAGGCGTCTTTTCTATGGCGCGCTCACCCGCGCGAAAAAGACCGTCGTCCTGTCCATCGACTCCACTCGTATTCGCAACGGCCGCCACGAGTCCAATATGCCCAGCCGGTTCATTAAGGAAATAGACCGGAAGTATATATCCAACCCTCTGACGGACAGTGATTTCGAGAAGGATGAAGAGGATGATGGCTTTTCTTCCGGCTTCGGCGGCTTCGGCTCCCGCTTCACGCCCCGCTCCTACGGCGGCGGTACGCGTCAGCGGAGCGGCGAATCCTCGCCCTACGGACGCTCGTCTTCCGTTACGTATTTCAAGAATGACAAGCCGCGCTCAACTGCGCCCTCTTCCGAGCCTGTCCGCAAACCTTCCGCGCCACAGGCGCCAGCGCCGCGCTACGACGAAGCCTCCTTCGTCCCTTCGCCGATGAGGGATTTCTCGATAGGGCAGAGGATAGAGCACAACAGGTTCGGCCCCGGAAGGATCCTGGACATAACCGGGTCGTTCCCGGAGCTCAAGGCAAAGATTGCTTTCGACGATTACACCGAGCCCAAGACCATCCTGTTGAAATACGCCAAGATGCGCCCGGAAAAGAAATAGCGGTCCCGGAGGGCTGTCTAGACCTAGAAAATGAAGCTTGACCCCATATTGAGGCCGAACTTGCCGTCGTCGGGGTTGAGGGGCTTCGCGAACTCGGCGGACATTATGAAATTCTTGTTCATAACGAACTTGAGACCCGCCCCCACGCTCTCGTGGAGCTTGGTCGCTTCCTTGTAGAGCTGAGAACCTCTCCCGGCGCCGAGCCTGAAGGGACGCACTATCGCTCCGCAGTCGAAGAACGGGTTGGCTGCGATGTAGATGTCGTTGTCCATAAAGTTGAATGAGAACAGCTTGACCCTCAGCTCGAAGTTAGCCCAGGCGTAGGAGTTGCCGATGAAGCGGTTGTAGTAGGTGCCGCGGATGGTGTTTTTGTTTCCGAGACCCTCGTAGACGGTCTTGTTTATCACGAGGGAGGTGATGTTCTGAAGGACATAGAAGGGAGCCTCGCCTGCTATGTTGCCCTGATACGCGAGATGATACGCGAAGGTCAGACGGTCGTTGTCCACGAGCCCTACATAGTGCCGGAAGTGCGCGCTCAGCCTCATATAGCTGTATGAGGTGTTGAAAAGGTCCGGGGCTCCGGTGAGATAGACTTCGGACCAGATGCCCTTGGAAGGCACCGTGGTGGCGTTTCGGGTGTCATACACGAGTCCCGCGTTGAACTCCAGCACGTTTCCGCCCTGCGCTTCGTTAGGGCGTATCACGCCGCTCGAGACATAGTCGTTGTAGAGGGACTCGGGGGAGTAGCCGTATTTTTCGTCCACGCTTCCCATCCTGTAGGAAAGGAAATTGAGTCCGGCCGCCCAGATGAGCTTGTCCGTGATCTGTCCCTGGAAAGTGGTGACGGCGCGTATGAAGCGGCGGTCGATGTTGTAGTACGCCATCCCGTTGCGATGGTCCCAGTCGCGGTTGACCGTGGTCGCCGAGCCGTTGAAACCGTAGAAGTGGTATTTCGGGTTGTCCACGTACGCCAAGGCGGCGGAGAACCTGATGCCGGGGATGAGGTAACGGGAGTTGTACGTGGCCTTGAGACTTGTCTGACCCTTTGTGTAGCGGGAGGCGTCGAGCACGAACTTGTGCTTGTAGTTGGGGTGCATCGAGCCGTCGCCGTAGTCGAAGAATGTGAAGTTCACTCCGTACTGGAAGCCCAGGTCATCGCTGAACCCGACCACAGGGTAGGGGACCGAACTGAATCCGGTCTTGACCTTGTCCTGGGCCGATGCTGACGTAAAAAGCAGCGTCAGGAGCGCGGATATGAGCGACAGTCTCTTCATTGGCGATGCTTCAGGCAGATAAGCCTGCAAAAATAATGCTTTTTTGCGGATAACAAAAAAACCGACCCCCAAATGGGGGCCGGCCTTGTATATTACCACTGACCGCCGGGACCTCCGGGGCCACCCTGTCCGGGACCTCCGGGTCCGCCGGGACCACCGGGACCTCCCTGGGGACGGTTCTTCTGCTCCTCTTCCCAAGCCTTGGCCTGCTCAGGGGTCAGGATCGCCTTGATGGCCTTGTCCTGCTTCTCCCTCTGGGCCTGCATGGCCTCGAAGTCGGGCTGTCCGCCCTGCTGCATATTCTTCTCCATCTCCTCCATCTCCTGCTTGTAGATGTCGAGGACTTTGTTGTACTGCTCGTCAGTGAGTTTGAGGGACTCTTTCATACGGCTGGCGCGCATCTCCGCCATTTTGGAGGGGTCAAACTGTCCGCCGGGACCGCCGGGTCCGCCCGGGCCGCCCATACCGGGGCCCTGTGCGCTGGCAGAGAAGCCTGCGAGAAGCATTCCTGCTGCAGCGATGATAGTGATAAGACTCTTTTTCATTTCAATTGGTCTTTAATGTTAATAATGTGTCTGATGTCCCGCGCTCGCGCGGGCAATCGTTTATTTGACCATAAATATAGTGAAAAGTTTAACAAGAACCGAAATATTTCGCAAAATATATTGACGATAATTCAAAAATCAGTAACTTTACCGCGAAGTTTTTCATAGTTTAAGTTTAGGTTAAGTAGCGGGATGGTCGCAGGGATGCGGTCGTCCCGTGAAAATTTATGCACGGTCGAAAAATTCTTGATTTACCCCCCTTCAAATGCATCTTTTTTAATGTCTTTCCGGTCTTGGCTCGCTACATTTGGGCGTTTGAAAATTTATGAGCCATGAGACACATTTCACTTTTTCTTTTCTTTGCGCTTGCCGCAGCCGCTTCGGTGCTGACGGCCTGCGACGCTTTCATCCCGGACGCGGCTCCGGGAGAGCTTGTCCTCCGTTTCGCTCCGCAGTCGTTCGGCACCACCAGGGCGGCCGAGGAACTTCCGGACACCAACGACTTTGTCCTTACCGTACTGGATTCGAAGGGGAACGAGATTTACAACGGCAAGTACGGCTCGTCCCCCGAGTCCATCGTGGCGGACCCCGGCAGCTACACCGTGTCGGTCGTTTCCTCCGATTTCCAGACTCCGAAGTTCTCTTCGCCGCAGTATGGCGACAAGCAGGTGGTGGTCATCTCTTCTGGCACGAGAGCGGTCGTCGAGTTTGTCTGCCGCCAGATGAACTCCGGAGTCAAGCTCAAGATCGCCTCTTCCTTCCTGACTTCGTATCCCAAGGGGTCCCTTCATCTCAAGAATGACGACGGCAAGCTCCTTTACAGCTATTCGGAGAAGCGCATCGCGTATTTCCGCCCGGGACCCGTGTCACTCGTGATGAGCAACGGCGGGACGGACAACGTGCTCCTGACGCGCACGCTCGAGAGCCAGGAGATACTCGTGCTGAACGTCTCCGCCCCGGGGTCTGTCTCTTCCTCCTCGCAGTCGGGAGCCGGGAGCAGCATCCGGATAGACACCACGCGCTATTGGTCCTCTGAAGAATACGTCATTGGGCAGGGCGGCTCCTCGGGAGACTCGCGTGACAAGGCATACAACGTCAGCGCCGCCAAGTCCCACGCCGGTGAGGAGGATGTCTGGGTGTACGGATATGTGGTGGGAGGTGACCTGAGCTCGTCAGGAGCTTCGTTCTCAACTCCTTTCAAGTCGAGGACAAACCTGGCGATTGCTTCCCGTGCGTCCACTTCCGACAAGGCTTCCTGCATGTCCGTGCAGCTCCAGAAAGGAGATATCCGGGATGCCCTCAATCTTGTGGACAACCCGGATATCCTGGGGTGTGAAGTGTTTCTGAAAGGTGATATCGTGGAGGCCTATTACGGTATCCCGGGCATCCAGAACATCACCGAGTACGAGCTCAAGTGACGCTAGTAGCCGAAGATCTCCTCGAGGGAGAGCTGCCTGACGGGGCCGAGGCTCCTGAGGAACGCCATATCCATCCCCTTGGAGTCGCCAAGGAGTCCGTAGACGTATGTGCGGTCCTTGATCCACTGCTGCTGGGTGGCGCTGAGGTCCTCGAGCGTGAGATCCTTGAATCCTTCGTAAATCAGCTTGTTCAGTGGCTCGTCAAGTCCAAGGTACTCCGAGCTGAGGCAGCTGTTGAGCACCTGCATTCCGGTCGTCCTCTGAGTCCTGAGCGTGCCGTCGATTGCGGTCTTTGCGATGTCGAAGGCCTTCTGGGACTGGGGCATGTTGTTGATGATGTCGTCGAAAGCCTCGACAGCAATCTGCAGCTTGTCGTTCTGTGAGCCGATGGTGGCGTAGAAGTAATAGCTGCCCTTGTCCTTGAAGGTGGGACTGACAAGGTTGGCGCGTGCGGTGTACGCAAGGCCTCTGGCCTCTCTCATCTCCTGGAAGACGATGGCGTTCATTCCGCCGCCGAAGTACTCGTTGAAAAGACGGATCTGCGCCGCCTGTGAGACATCGAACCCCTCGCCCCTGTTGGAGTACTGGATGTAGTTGAACTGACGTGAGTCGTAGGGGGCGATGTACACCTTCGCCTCGCCTGTGAGAAGGGTCGGGACGACGATTTTCTCGAGCGGCTCGAGCTCGCCGGCGACGTCGTGCTTCTCGGCAAGCAGGTTCTTCACCTCCGTCTCGTCCATCGGACCGTAGTAAAGGACCTGGTGCTGCTTGGTCAGAAGGTTGGTGACCTTCGCGAGGAGCTCCTCGGAGGTGATGGACGCCAGGGCGGCGTTGTCGAGGGTGGTGCTCTTGACAAACTCGGGTCCGTACATTATGTACTGCTGGAGAGCCCTGTTGCAGGCGGACTGGTTCATCTTGTTGATGGCGCGGTTCTGCAGCTCGTCCATCTTGAGCTCCTGGAGGATATCCTCGTCGGCGACAGCGTTGGCGATGAGGTCCTCAACGATCTCGAGGGCCGCGCCGACGTTCTCGGACAGTCCGGAGATGGAGTATGATGTCTGGGTCGTGGATGTCTGGAAGGAGAATGAGCAGGCGAGTTTGTAGAGCTCGAGCGCAATCTGCTCGGCGCTGCGCTTATCCGTGCCGAGATAGTTGACATAGTCGGCGGCGAAGGCGAGCGCGGGGTCGGAGACGGTGCCCTCGTCGAAGATGAACTGAATGGTGGCGATGTCGTTGACGGCGTTCTGCTTGTAGAGCACCTCGATACCGGCCCGGGCCTCAAACTTGGACATATCTGTCGAGTAGTCCACAAACACGGGCTCGATGGGAGCCACCTCGCTCTCCTGCAGGGAGGTGAGGAAGTCGCTCTGCTTGTCGCGGTTGGTGGCGATGGGGGTGATTTCGGGAGCCTCTATCTTCTGGTTCTTGGGGTTGGCTCCGTTTCTCTTGAGAGCCTCCGCGTAGGAGTTTTCTCCGAGATATTCGTTCGCCCAGTCGACGATGTCCTGCTTCGTGAGCTTGCTCAGGCGCTCCATCTGGTGGACGTCGTCAGCCCAGTCGTGACCGTTGATGAACGAGTCGACATACTTCATCGCGCGGCTGCGGTTCCGCTCGGTGGAGCGCATCTGGCGAAGCTTCAGGTTGGCTGTCGCCGCCTCGACCAGGTCCTCGTCGAAGTCTCCGCTGCGCAGCTTGCCGACGCTCTCGAGCATCAGGGAGCTGACCTCCTCGAGGGTCTGACCCTGCTTGGGATAGCCCACCAGCAGGAATTCGCTGTAGTCGGTCCTTCCATAGGTCTGCCCTATGGTCTGGAGAGCCTTCTGCTGCTGGTTGATGTCGAGGTCCATTATGCCTGCCATGCCGTTGTAGAGGATGGCCGCGGCGACGTCGCCAATCTCGCTGTCAAGCTCCTTGGTGCCGGGGAATCTCCAGGCGATCATCGCAAACTCGGCCTCGGTGCCGTACACTTCCTTGACCACCGGAGTCTCGATCGCGGGCTCCTCGTCATAGGTGAACTCGGGCAGTTCGGGATTGGCCTCCCAGTCGCCGAAATACTTCTCCACGATCTCGACGAACTCGTCGGGGTCGAAGTCTCCGGACACGCATATCGCGCAGTTGTTGGGGACGTAGTAGGTGGCCTTCTGCTTCTTGATGGCCTTGATGGAAGGGTTCTTGAGGTGGTCGGAGGTGCCGATGACGGACTGGAGTCCGTAGGGATGCTTGGTGAAGAGGACGGAGTCGATGGCCATCATCGCGTTCTCCTGATCCTCGTTGAGGTACATGTTGTACTCTTCATATACGGTCTCGAGCTCAGTGTGGAAGCCCCTTATGACCATATTCTTGAAGCGGTCGGACTGGACCTTCGCCCAGTTTTCGATCTGGTTGGCGGGGATGTCCTCCTGATAGCAGGTCACGTCGTTGGAGGTGAAGGCGTTGGTGCCTGACGCTCCGATCGTCGCCATCGCCTTGTCATACTCGTTGGGGATGGAGATGAGCGAAGCCTGATAGCTGAGCGAGTCGATGATGTGGTAGATGGCTTTGCGCTCCGCCGGGTCGGTGGTGACGCGGAAGACCTCGTACTCCTCCTCGATCCGGTCAAGGATGGCCTTCTCGGCGACATAGTCGGTGGTGCCGAGGCTCTCGGAGCCCTTGAACATCAGATGCTCCAGGTAGTGGGCGAGTCCGGTGTTGTCGGAAGGGTCGTTCTTTCCGCCGCTGTGCACGGCGATGTAGGTCTGGAGCCTGGGCTCCTCCTTGTTGACGGACATATAGACCTTCAGGCCGTTGTCCAGAGTGTAGATCTTTGTCCCGAGAGGGTCACCCTTCACGGTCTCGTACTTGGGCGAGCATGCTGAGACAAGAAGTGTCAGGGCTGCCGCCAGCAGAATGAATGTTTTTTTCATAAGATATTGGTTTGAATTTGATTACAACGCAAATTTGTATGCTACCCCTATCGTCAGGAAATACCCCGGCTGGTAGACAATTTTCTTCAACTTGCCGTTCTGGTTGGCGTCGATGTCCTTGTTGTACCTGTAGTCCCAGAGCGTATAGAAGTCAAGGATGTTCTTCTTGTCCAGTCTCCACTCGGTGCCAAGCGAGAGCCTGACGCGGTTGATGTAAACGTCGTCATAATCCACGTGGGTGAGGTCCTCCGTGTACTGGACGGCGTTCAGAGCCACCCTCGCTTCGATGCCCGCGTAAGGCTCGAAGGGCTTGTCTGCAAACTTGTACGACACTTTCAGCCGGCCTTTCGCCGCAAGGGCGGTGCGGGGCTTCTGGTAGAGGTTCATCTCCCCGGGCCTGTAAGTGGCCTGGATGCCTTCCTTGAAGGCGAATTTCCATCCTCCGCTCTTCCAGCTTTCGGTCACGTCGAGAAAGCCTCTGTGGCGAAGGGCCCAGCCTTCCGCCTCGTTGCGGCTGATGAGGGCGTAGCCTCCGCCGAACTTGATGTTGGAGGATGCCTTGTAATCGAGGCTGAGGGTGGTGTAGAGTTTGTCCAGAGTACCCTCGTCGCCGAGCAGCCGCGCCTCCTCCTCGAGGCCGACGTGCAGCCCTTTCGCGACCTTCTTGTCTATAGAAGCGCTGACGCGGGCGCGCACGGCTGTCTGCGCTCCCGCCTCGATGTATTTCTGTGCCGACAGGGACGGCGCGGACAGTGCCAGCGCCGCGACAATGAGAATCAATCTATTCGACATAATCCTTAGCTTTAGTAAGGGAGTCGATGGAGTTTACCTCGCCCTTCCCCAGTTTGTAATAGACCTTTATGAATGCCGAGTCCTTGAGAAAGTCCACGTGACCGACCTCGATGCCGTCGATTTTAAGGCCCAGTCTCTTCTCGAGGTCCGCCTTGAGCTCATCGCGCCTGTCGGAGGTGATGAGGTCGATGCGGTCGTAGATGACGAGCTTGGTGGAGGTGTGCGAAATGCCGCGGGCGTTCTCGCAGATCCATATCAGACAGATTATCAGGATGTTGGCAAGCAGCAGCTCGGCGTACGATATGGTCGTGGAGAGACCGTTGATGACCGACAGCGCGATGATGACGAAGAGGTAGGTCATCTCCCTCACGGGGACGGTCTCGGTACGGTAGCGTATCATCCCGAAGATGGCGAACAGACCGAGCGTGAAGCCGATCTGCAGCTTGACGTTCTCCATCAGGAAAATGAGGAGGAACATCGCCGACGAGAAGAGCATGAACGTGAGGAAGTAGTCCTTGCGGCCGCTTTTGCGGTAGTAGAACCCCTTCACCACGATGAAGGAGACGAGGAGGTTGAATGCGAAGCGCAGCAGCAGGTGGAGGAACCCTTGCGTATCAATGAGAGGGACTCCCAGGAGGCTTGTGCCCTGCTGGACGGCATAGCCGAACTCCTCGGCTATTGAAGGATCGAAATCCGGAAGCGCTTGAAGAAGCTGTGGTATCATATCGTTGTGAGTTTATTGCCGGTTGTCTTTTCTATGAGTCTGAGCTTGAGCTTGAATCTGTTCTGCTTGAGTGAAGGGTCCGTCAGGGCCGAGCCGATGCAGTATTTGCTGACCCTGAGGGGATGGATGCGCTCCGACAGGAGTATCTCCAGCATCTGCGATGCGGCGAGGGAGTCCTGCTTGAGCTCGATTATGACTCCGTCGCCGAGGCTGACCTGCCGGCCGGTCCTTGGGTTTGAGAATGAAAGTGAGGTGTCGATGGTGAGGCGCTCGGTCTTCGCCGGGTTGACAAGGGTGATCCTTCGGAACGCGGTGCCGAGTGCGGGGGAGAGGGTGGTGACGTCGTACCTGCATTTCTTGAGAAGATACTCCTTTGCGGACGCGTCGTCCGTTATGCGGGAGAATGCCTGTCGCGGCACGGCCGTCCTTTTCTTCCTGGTCCTTCCGTGGTTGTCCTTGTTCTTTATCTCGAGGAACGTGTCCGAGGAACTGAGGTACGTGCGGACCCTCACCTTCTGGCGGGTGAGCCTGCCGTTGTGATGGGCGAGGTACATATCCCTGTCGGGGGTGTCGTAGTAGAGGGTGTCGTAGCCGTGCAGGCGCTCTCCATCCTCTTCCAGGGCCATATAACCGGCGTCGCGTGCCCTGCGCAGCACCCTGAGAAGAGATGCGACGTCAGTGACGAACTTGCTGTCCACCCTGTTCATCAGCTTGATGGAGTCCATCTCCGAAAGGCTGATGGGGGCGAATCCCGCCAATATTTCACCCAGAGGTTCCATCCGTCTCTATTCGATTATGTATTCGAACAACTTGGTGGTCTGCAACTTGCCGTTCGGGGCATAGTTGTATTGCTTCGTCTTTCTGCCGAGATCGTCGTACTCGTACTTGCGGATGAGCTGCGGCTTGTCGCGCTCGTCGTAGTACACTTCCTTCACTATCCTGTCATTCTCTCCGTACTCGTAGGTCTCGCGCCATTTCTGGCCGTACTGGGCGTACTCGGTCTCCTCGATCTTGCGTCCTTCGGAGTCATACCTTGTTACGCGGTCCAACCAGCGGGTCTTGGTCCTGGCATCGGTGTTCCATTCCTTGACGGTCATATTGCGGCGCTGGGCGCGCTTGGCCGCCGTAGCCTCGTCCACCTGGGCGGATGCGCAGATGCCCACTGCCAGCAGGAGCGTTACAAATGTGAGAAAGCGTTTCATTGTGCTACGTAGTTGGATGTGAATTTGATTGTCTTTTTGGTGGTCGCACCGGAGACCGTGCCTCCGAGGCTGAATCCGTGCCAGTCGCCGGTGACACCCTGGGGCGCGGACGAGCCGACCTTGACATAGTAGGTGCCTCCCTTTACAAACTCGGGACAGGTCACCATAGAGTAGTTCTGGTTGATGGAGAAGGGGGTCTTGACGGTGAATATCACCTTCTCGTCGGAGTCCGTGATGCTGACGTACTGGCCGGAAGAGAGAGCCAAAGACTTCAGCAGCGCGGTGGGCTGGGTGGCGGTGGAGGACGTGGGCACGCTCGGAGTCTGGGACTGAGCCGCACCCATCGTGAAGACGTATCCGCCCGAAACCTTCAGCGACGCGTTGTCGGCGTCGATGCCTTCTTCCGGGGAGCCCTTGGCTGAAAGCGCCAGGAGGGTGCCTCCCGCGATGGTGACGGCTCCCGTCGCGCCGTAGTTGGAGTCCACGGAGTCATTGCCCGTGCTCCAGGCGTAGGTGCTGCCGCCGTTGAAGACTATTTCTCCCGCGGAGTTGATGCAGTCGTCATAACACTTCATATAGATCTCTCCGCCGTTGATGACTATGGAGTTCTTGCTCTTGGTCTTGCTCTCGATGCCCTCGGCTCCGTCCTTGGCCGTGGTGACGGTGATGTCGCCTCCGTTTATGGTGATGAGCCCTTCAGCCTTGATGGCCTTGGCTTTTGAGGATGCGCTGGATGATGAGCTTCCGCCCATTCCGCCGGGACCTCCCCAGCCTCCGCCGGGGCCTCCCATTCCGCCTCCCATCCCGCCGGAGCTGCTGCCGTAGGACGACCCGGAAGTGGATATGCTCAGTGTCGGGCCTCCCGAAGCCGTGCCGATGGTTATGTCGCTGTCCGCCTTGACGCCCTTGCCGGCCGTCCCGGTGCTGGTGCAGGTGATGGTGCCTGCGGAGAGGGAGATGTTTCTGTCTGACTTGATGCAGGAAGCGGAGGACGTGTCTTTCTCGTCGGTGTCATAATAGGCGTCGCCGGATGTGTTGAGAAGAAGGGTGCCGCCTTCGATGGCGACATCATAATCGCACTTTATGCCTTTGCCCGCCTGCTGGTCGGTGCTGGTGTAGATGAGACCGCCCTTGATGAGTACGCCTATGCCGTCATCCTCGTCGCCCTTGACGTGGATGGCGTTCTTCGCCGCCCCTTCGACTGCAATGGTGGGGCCGTGCCTTACTACCAGGGCTCCGTCGGTGCAGATGCCGTGCTTGTAATATCCGTCCACGATGAGCACCCCGCTGCCGCTGACTATCACGTTGCCTTCACTGAAAAGGCATCCCTTGCGGTCCTCGTCGGCGTTCTTTTCGATGTAATAGACGTCGTCCGAGTAGGTGGAGGCGTCCGCGAGGCGGTTGGTCGAGCCTTCCGAAAGGTGCACGAACACTCTCTTGTGGCACTGGTCGTTGATGGCCGGACCCTTGGTCGAGGTGATGTCAACGCCGTTCAGGATGAGCTTGAATTTCTTTGAGCCGTAGATCTTGACTCCGCCGTCGGAGGTTGTGCCCTGCAGGCTTATGCTCACCCCGCTTACGTCGTTTGTCTGGAAATCCACCGCCACATAGGCGCCGTCCTTGTAGAACAGGATCTTGTCGTTGTTGCAGCAGATGGCGGCGTCGGTGCCGTCGAAGGTGATGCTCACCTGGCTGGTGAAATCATTCGCTTCCCAATAGATGTCGGGGTCCGTGAGGTCCACTACGTCGTCAGCCAAGTCGGCGGCTGTCTCCCCGCTGTAGGGGGTGATGGTGATGTCGGTCTGCGTGTTGATCTCCTCTCCTATGTCCTCAGGCCTCTCGGGGTCGATTGAAAGTCCGTGCGGATTGCAACCGCACAGAGCGAGGCAGATGATGCATACAGACAATTTCAACTCTTTCATAACCAACATATAATATCGTACAAAAATAATAAAAAAATACCGGCATTGTCAAAATGCCAGTTGTTTTCTTTAATCCAATAGCGTGCCAAACTAGTCGTCCGTGCCTTCAATCGCGCGGATGGACCCGTCGGACTCGAACGTGAGCTCGCAGACCTTGAGGCTGCGGAGCCAGGATTTGCCGCCCGAGGGGACGCTGTCGTGGTGGAAGAGGTACCATTTCCCCTCCCATTCGATGATGGCGTGATGGGTGGTCCATCCCACTACGGGGGTGAGGATGACGCCCTTGTAAGTGAAGGGACCGTAAGGGTTGTCGCCCACTGCATAGCAGAGAAGGTGGCTGTCACCGGTGGAATAGGTGAAGTAGTACCTGCCGTCCTTCTTGAAGGTCCAGCTGGCCTCGAAGAAGCGGTGGGGGTCATCTGCGGCAAGGGGCTTGCCCTCCTCGTCGACCACTGCAACCGGCTTGGGCTCCTCACCGAACTGAAGCATGTCCTTGGAAAGCTTCACCACGCGGCTGGGGAGTGACGGCTCGTCGCCGTGGGGGAGGTTGGGGCTATCGGGAGTGTTGTTCTTCGCGGGGTCTTCGATGCCTACGTTGTCCCTGTAAGACTGGAGCTGACCGCCCCACAGACCTCCGAAATACATATAGTACTCTCCGTCATCGTCCTTCATTATGGCCATGTCGATGGAGTAGCTGCCGTGGACGGGCTCCGGCTGAGGGATGAACGGCCCGGCGGGGTTGTCGGCGACGGCGACCCCGTGACGGAACACGTCGTTGCGGTCCTTCATCGGGAAGAACATATAGTACTTGCCGTCCTTCTCCTGCACGTCGCAGTCCCAGAGCTGGCGTCCGTGCCAGGCTATGTCCTCCTGACGCAGCACGCAGCCGTGGTCGGTCACCTTGCCCGTCATCGGGTCACCGTCGATGGAGAGGACGTGGTAGTCCTTCATTATGTACTGGTCTCCGCTGTCGCTCTCCGTATTGGACTCGTCCTCCCAGTCGTGGGAAGGGTAGATGTATATCTTGCCGTTGAAAACGTGTACCGACGGATCGGCCATATAATCCTCGGGGAAGAGGTATCTTTTCTTCACTTTGTCTGCCATAGTGATACGGGGTTTAAGGTTATTCGGAAAGTTGTTTTTCTTCGATGGCCCTGTTTATCTCGTCCATCCTCTCGTCGGAGAGCTCGTACTTGGAGATGATCCAGATGGCGAGCAGCAGCAGGACGGCGGGGATGACGCAGACGAGCCAGAGGATGCCCTGCTCCGCGAGCGGGGTCTGCTTGGGGAGCTCGGCGTTGAATCCCACCCAGGCGAGCACGAGACCGGGCACGACGCCTCCAAGGGCCATTCCGGCCTTGAAGAAGATGCCGGTGAGGGCGTTGACGATGCCGGCGATGCGTCTGCCGGTGGTGTACTCGCCGTAGGCGACGACCTCAGGGACGAGCGCCCACATATAGCCGGTGGCGGTGATGATGCCGGTCGACTTGACGAACTGCGCGATGCAGAGGAGCGGGAAGTGGGCCTTGAGGGCGGGTATGGAGACGAATACGTACATCAGCAGCATGCCCACGATGGCGGTGCCGAGGAAGAGGTAGAACATCCCCTTCTTGCCGATTTTGCGCTTGATGGCGGGGACGAGGGGCATGAAGATGAATGCCGGGATGGTGCCGAGCCACATGAACGCCGTGGTCATCAGGGGGGTCGCGCCGATGTTGTATGTCATGAAGTACGCGTCGGCGGCGTTGCCGACGCTCATCATCGCGAACGCCGTGATGAAGAAGAACGCGACGATCCTGAGCGGCTTGTTGCGGATGAACTCCATCCAGAGGTCGCTCACCTTGACGTTGGCCGCTTCCTTCTGGTCCATCACGACCTTCTCCTTGGTCTGGGAGAAGCAGAAGATGAGGAGCAGGAGTCCCGCGAGGGCGAATATGGTCATCGTGATGAACCACGCCGGAGCCGCCTCCGGGGTGTTGATGACAGCCTCCATCTTCCCGGTCTCGGGGTTGAGGACCTTCGGGGCGAAGATGGCTATGATGAGGGGCAGCGACTTGACGCACAGGGCGCCCAGGTTCGCCATGAACATACGCGTCGAAGTGAGCACGGTGATTTCATCGGTGTCACGCGTCAGGGATGAGTTCAGAGCTCCGTACGGCACGTTCACCAGCGTGTAGCACATGCTCATCCCGACATATGTGACGTATGCGTAAAGGAGCGAGCCGCTGAATCCGTTCCAGAAACAGAGGATCGCGAGGCCCACCAGAGGGATGCCGCCCAGAATGAGCCAGGAGCGGTATTTGCCCCATTTGGGATTTCCCTTGTCGACGAATGTGCCGACGCAAGGGTCCCACAGCACGTCCACCAGACGGACAATGAGGAACATCAGCGCGGCCTTCGCCGGGTCGATGCCGAATACGTTCGTGTAATAAAAGAGGAGCCAGATGCTGATTGTCTGGTAGATGAGGTTCTGGGCCATGTCGCCGGCTCCGAATCCGATTCTCTGGAGCCAGGAAAGTTTGTAGAAGCCCTTCGCCTCCGCGCTGTTTTGAGCCATGGCGGTTGAAAAGTTATTGGTTAGTTGAACAAATATAGCAAAACATTTTGTCAATCCCTTACCCCTCGAACAATTTCTTGAGGAACTCGTCCTCGGGAGAGCCGGAGTACTTGGCGACGAACTCTTTGGGGGTCATCCCGAAATAGTCGTGGAAGGAGCTGGAGAAGTAGGAGTGCGTGGAGAATCCCACCTTGTATGCCACCTCTGAGATGTTGACTTTGTTGTGGACCAGCAGATATGCCGCCTGCTTGAGGCGCAGGGACTTGATGAGGCTGCTGGGCGAGGTGCCAAGACATTCCTTGAGCTTGCGGTTCAGGTGAACGCGGCTGATGCCCACTTCGCCGCTCAGCATTTCCACCCCGAAATCGGGATTTTCGATATTGTCCTTGATGGACTGTATGACTTTCGCTATCAATTTGTCGCTGTTCGAGTCCATCTTCATCGCGCTGAAGTCATAGGCGCTTGCGACGGGACGGGGGCTTTCGGGAGCGTCCGCGCCGCCCGATTCTTCGCCTGCGGCTTCGTCCTCCGGCCTGGGCGTCCCCTTCGCCTTTTTTGCAACGAGGTTGCGCCAAAGGAGCAGGACGATGGCGCACAACGCAAGCAGATACAGGATCTGAGCTTCCCAGGATATGTATGCCGGCACCTTCACCCTTATGGGGACCGTGAGCATTGACGCCTCTTTCTCCTCTCCGTCGAAGAATGCCTTGACTTCGAGCGTGTACCTTCCGGTCGGCAGCGATCCGTAGCTTATGCTTCTGGCTCCCGCAGGGGTTACCCTCCACTCATCCTCGCGGCCGTCAAGACGGTACTTCAGGCGCAGCCGCATCGGATTGGCAAACTCCGGGATGCCGAAGCGCAGTGTCAGGCTGCTCTCATCACGGATGATGCACACCCCGTCGGACAGACCGGTCTGCACGCCGTTCGCGATGATGCTTTGAAGTGATATCGGCGGCACGTCGTGCCTGCTCCCGGAGATGTCCTGCGGGGAGAAGGACGTGACGCCCGAGCATCCTCCGAAATACAGCTCTCCTGCCCTGCTCTTCATCACTGCATTGATATTGAATTCGTTGCCCTGCAAGCCGTCGTTCTTGTAATATCTGACGCATTCCATCGTCTCCGGATCGATGCAGTTGAGCCCGCCTGCGGTCGCCACCCACACTTTCCCGTCGTCCCCGGCAAGTATGCCTGTGACGGTGCCGTCGGTAAGGCCGTCCCCGCCTTCGCCCAGGGTCCTGAAGCTCCCGTTGCCGGGATTGTATGCAGCAAGTCCGTCGGAAGTGCCTGTCCATATCGTCCCGTCCCTGTCCTCGCATATCGCCTGGATGCGGCTCGAAAGCCCGTCCGTCCCTACGTCCGGACGGTCTGTCTCTCCCGTGAGGGGATTGTATCGCAACACTCCGTTGTACGTGCCCATCCAGAGGTTGCCCGAAAGGTCGAGATACAGCGTTGAAATCCATTGGAAATAGTCTTCGCAGACCATATCCTTCAATTCGCCCGTCGCGGCGTCGATTATGCCCAGGCCGCCTCCGTGGGTGCCGACGTAGATTATGTCCTCATCCCTGTCGTAGCACAGGCAGAACGCCTTTTCCGTCCCCATCGCGGCCTGTCCCTCATAAGGCCTTATCGCTCCTCCGCGCGGCAGGGTGTAAAGTCCTTCGAGAAACGTCGCTATCCATAACGTCCCGCGCTTGTCGGAGCGGAGGGCGAGTATCGAGTCGTTGCCGAGGCCGGAATTTGTGCTGTCGAAATTTATGCATCCTTCATCCGTCAGGTGGTAAATCCCTCCTCCGTCCGTGGCTGCCCAGAGCGAGCCGTCGAGGCCGTCCTCCGCAATGGAAGTGAACATCCCCAGGTCCTCTCTTCCGTATCCGTTGGCGGAGAAGTCAAGGTTCCTGAATCCGAACATCGGCCGCGGTATGACGATGAGGCCCTTCTGGTACGCTCCGGCCCAGACGTTCCCTGCCCTGTCCCTGAGCAGGCAGTGTATCTTGCTCCTGTCAGTGTTGAACGGGACGTTGGGAAGGACAGCCTCCGTCATCGTTCCGTCTTCCGGGGAATATACTTTGAATCCGTTGTTCTCCGTGCCGACCAGTACGGTCCCGTCATCGTTCATCAGCAGGGACTTGACCTTGCATTGCCTGGCATAAAGGTCCTTTGATGCGGATATCCTGCCTTTGGACGAGTCATATGTAAGGATACCGTGATTGGACGTGCCGATGAGGACGTTGCCCGTCAAAGGATCTTCGAGGAAGGACGTGGCCATTACCGATGCCTCCAGACCGGGGTCATCCCAGATATCTTCGAGAACGGTCTCCTTGCGGGTGTTGACGACCGACAGACCGCCAAGCTCGGATGCCGCCCAAAGCCTTCCTTTGGAGTCTGCGAACATCTCGCTTATGTGCTCCGAGCCGACCAGGGAGGCCATCTCCCGTCTGCGGTCCTCCAGCAGACCGTGAGTCTGAGTGTCTATCACGTACAGCCCGTGCTGCGAGGCCGAGACAAGTATTTCCTTGCGCCCCGACGGACCGGTGATCTCCTCCATCTCATAGACAAATCTAGTATATCCGTCTTCGGTCAGGCAGAAAGGCGAGAACGTCATCGAATGTGAGTCGAAAATCTGAAGCCCCGAGGACGTGCCCACCCAGATTGTTCCCTGGCTGTCCTCGAACATTTTGAGCACCACGTCGCTTGCAAGGGAGGTGTCGTCACCTTTCCGGCTGTGCAGGTTGATGAAGTCGGTACCGTCAAATCTGGACAGCCCGTTCTGAGTCACCACCCAGATGTAGGAGTCCCTGTCCTGGAACAGGCGGTCGATGTGGGTATCCTCCAATCCCGAATCCGTCGTGTAGAGACGCGCGGTCTGCGAGAGTGCCGTCGTAGTTATCAAAAGTGACAGAAGGGTGAGGGTTATCGATTTTGTGAATCTTGTCATCTCTTTGAAATTGCGAATCCTCGCTGCAATATAGCGATTTTGTTTCTTGTTAGGAAATTATCCGATGTCTTTTTGTAAATGTTTCAATTTTTAAATTCTGTATCTGGTTTTAAAATAAACTTTCCGTATATTTCTGCATTCTTTTTTGCCTTTTAGAGTAAAATTGTGTAGATTCGTACGATTTATAGACTGATTATGTCCTTGCGCCGTATCATTGCATTTCTCCTGGTTTGCTTGATGTCCCTGAGCATTGGGCGGGCGGAGAGCGTGTTCTATAAATCCGTGACGCCTTCCGAGGGGTTTCCCTCCGGCGTCACCTGCATCAAGTCGGTTGACCGCGGCTATGTCTGGATAGGCACTTCCGAAGGGCTCGCCCGTCTGGACAACCGGTCATACAGGCTTTATTCCGCGTCAGACGACGGCTCGTCCCTTCCCGGCAATCGTATTTACGATATCCTGGAGGACGGCGAAGGACGTATCTGGGTCCTTACTGACTCCGGACTGTGCAGGTATGATGCCCTGACGGACAGTTTCATCGTATACGAAGCCTCCCGCGGCGAGGCGGTGTATTCCTCCTGCATTCAGGACGGATGCATTTATTTCGGACTGACAAACCGTCTGGTCAGGTACAACCCTTCGGATGATTCGCTGACCACAGTGAAGGACTTCGTTTCGACCATTCCTTTCTCAATCGATGCCATCTATCCTTCCGGCGGGCAGAACCTCATTCTCTTCAACAAGGCTCAGGGCTTTCTCGGATACAATGCTGACAGCGGCCGTCTGACTTCGACCGAGATCAATTTCACGGACAATTACTGTGCTTTCCGTGACTCGGGCGGACGTTTCTGGAGGTCGCAGTACAACAGGGGTCTCGAGTGCTATGACTCCGTCGGCTCGCTCATAGCCTCATACAACACCTCCAACTCCTCCATTCTGAGCGACGCGGTCCTTTGCATTGCCGAGCGTGACGGCCGGATCTGGGCGGGCACTGACGGCGGCGGCATCGCGGTCATCGACCCTGTGTCCGGAGAAGTCAGCACCCTCGCTCACGGCAGCGCGATCATATCCACCATTCCGGACAACTCCATTTCCGTCCTCCATTGTTCTCCTTCCGGGGAAGTTTGGGCGGGACGCGAGGAAGGGGGAGTGCTGCTGCTCAGGGACTGCAACATGCGCTCGTTCTTCGTCCGCCCTTCGGGGGTCAAGACCGACAATGATTCCGACCATATCAACTGTATGTTGTCCTTCGAGCGGGAGGGCCTGGTGTTTCTGGGCACCCACGGATCGGGACTTCTGCGCTTTGTCCCGTCCAACGAGTCCATCAGAAATTTCTACAGCACCGAAGGATTCGAGGTCGTCTCGATGGCACCGCTTCCTCAAGACAGGATCCTTCTTTCCTGCGCCGGGAAAGGACTGTATGTCTTTTCGATGTCGGATTCGTCCGTGAGGGAGTTCGGGCACTGTGACTCCGCGCTTGACGACTGGCTTCGCTTCAGCGGGCGCGAGGCAAACCTTGCCACGGACTACGAGGGCAATATTCTCATCTTCGCCAAAAAAGTCTATAAATACAATCCTTACACTGACTCCATCGTCGCCCTGGAACTTTCAGGCATCCACGATCCGGACCATAATGTCACTGAGGTCAAGGGGTCCGGCGGCAGGTACTTTGTCTGCGAGGACTCGATAGCTTCCTGGGATCCCGCCTCTGACAGGGTGACAGTAGTGCTGGAGCCTCTCCGTCCGGCTCATTTCAAGGATGCCGCAATGGATGCTGAGGGCAACATATGGGTGGCGTCGACCGACGGCCTCGGACTCTTCAATCCCTCGACCGGAGCGTATGTCCGCATTCCCTCTCCTATGGTGGAGTCCGCCTCGAGCGTCATATGCTCCCCCGACGGCAAGGTCTGGGTGGGCTCCGGAGGCTCTCTTTTCGTTTACTTGAAGGACAGACGCAGTTTCGTAAAATTCGATGATACCGACGGCGTGTACGCCAACAATTTCTCCGCCGCGGCGGGAGTCCCTTTCGGAGACAGACTTCTGATGGGAGGCTCCAACGGATTCGTGATGATCGATCCGTCGGGAGACTTCGGCGAAATCGAAGTCCCCGAGTTTGTGCTCTCCGACTTTTACGTGGATGGGGAGCGTATCCCTTACGAGGGACGGATGACCGTGCCGGTGGACCACAAGAACATCGAGCTGGAGATTTTTGCAAGGGAAAGTTCCATCCTGCGCTCCAAGACCTACGATTTCAAAGTGAAAAGCCCAAGGGGAGAGAGGGAATATATCTCATCTTCTCCTCATCTGCAGCTTGGATCGAGCGTCTCCGGCGCACATTCCGTGAGCGTCGCCTGTACTCTGAAGGACGGCACCTGGTCGGATTTCCACGAGGTCGCATCCTTCCGGGTGTCGCGTCCGTGGTATCTTTCCTGGTACTTTTTCCTCGGCCTTATCCTGCTTTCGGCCTTTGCCGTTGCAGCGATTTATCGCATTAATTCGAAATTCGTCCGTCAGCGCCAGCAGGCCGTCTCGTCGCAGGAGCACGTCAAGTTCCTGCTCAACGTCTCCCACGAGCTCAAGACCCCCCTGACTCTTATCATAAACCCTCTGAAAAGAGTCATCGCCAATCTGGGCGAAGGGCATCCCGAGCAAACCCGTCTCCAGGGTGTCCTGCGCCAGGCGATGCGTATGAGGAGCCTGATCCTTACGGTGCTGTCCGCCCATAAGATTGAGGACGGGTCCGCTTCGCTGGACGCTTCTCCGGTGGATTTCAACGCCTGGGTGCGCAGCATAGCCGAGGATTTCAAGGAGGAGGCGGAGTCCCGCGGCATGCGCTTCATCCAGTCCTACGACCACGCGATATCGAAGGTGGACGCGGATACTTCGAAACTCGAGAACGTCCTCACCAACATCCTCATCAACGCATTCAAGCACAGCCCGGAGGGCTCTGAAATCTATGTCGGCACGTCACTTGACGTCCGCGCCTCCAAGGTGCGCTTCTATGTCAGGGACCGCGGACCGGGCCTCGGCGGTGTGGATATGACAAAACTCTTCAGCCGCTACTATCAGGGCGTGACCGAAAAGACAGGCTCGGGTATGGGTCTGGCGTATGCCCGTACGATAGTCGAGCTCCATCACGGAGAGCTGGGTGCCTTTGAAAACACCGACGGTGTGGGATCGACCTTCTATTTCGACATCCCCGTAATGCAACCTGCAAAAACATCTGAACAATAAACAGACCTTGATACTATGTACTCACTCGGCATCGACATCGGATCATCATCCGTCAAAGTCTCCCTCCTCGACATAAGGCGGGGCGACTGCCTCTGTTCGTCCACGAACCCCAAGACTGAAATGCCCATCAGCGCTCCTCAGAAAGGATTTGCGGAGCAGGACCCCGCGATGTGGTGGAAATACATCTGCGAAGGCGTCCGCGACGTCGCATCCCGGTGCGACATCTCCAAAACGGTGTCCGTCGGCATCACATATCAGATGCACGGCCTGGTAGCGGTGGACAAGGACGTAAGGCCCGTAAGGGACGCCATCATCTGGTGTGACTCCAGGGCGGTCGGCATAGGCGCCGAGGCTCTTCAGGCCATCGGCTATGACAAGTGTATGTCCCACCTGCTCAACTCTCCCGGCAATTTCACCGCCTCAAAGCTCGCTTGGGTGAAGAGAAACGAGCCTGCCATCTATGAGAAAATCTGGAAATTCATGCTCCCCGGAGACTATGCCGCTTATCTTCTCTCCGGAGAAGTCTCCACCACCGAGACGGGCCTCTCCGAGCAGATACTCTGGGACTTCAAGGACGGCCGCAGGGCTGACTTCGTTTCCGACCATTACGGCTTCTCGAAGGACCTTTTCCCCGACATCGCCCCTTCCATCGGCGTAAGCTGCCGCACTTCCGCGCAGACTGAGGCCCTTCTCGGCATCCCGGCGGGCACTCCTATTTCCTACAGGGCCGGCGACCAGCCCAACAACGCATTCTCCCTCAATGTCTTGAACCCCGGCGAAATCGCGGCGACCGGCGGGACGAGCGGAGTCGTCTATGGCGTCACCGACGTCCCCAAGGCTGACCCCGAGTCCAGGGTAAACACTTTCCTGCACGTCAACAATACCCCCGACGCCGCACGTCTGGGAGTCCTCCTTTGCATCAACGGCACCGGCATAATGAACTCCTGGATACACAGGAACGTCACCCCCGGCCTTGGCTATGCGGAGATGAACGACCTCGCCGCGACGGCCCCCGTAGGCTCCGACGGCCTGCTGGCGCTGCCCTTCGGCAACGGCGCCGAGAGAGTGCTCGCAAACCGCCTTGTCGGCGCGTCCCTCTCCGGCATCGACCTCGTCCGCCATTCGCAGGCGCACATCCTCAGAGCCGCGCAGGAGGGCATCGCGTTCTCCTTCCGCTACGGCATCGACATAATGAAGGACCTCGGCCTCAAGCCCGACGTCATCCGCGCCGGCAAGGCCAATCTCTTCCTCAGCCCCCTGTTCCGCTCCACCCTCGCCACGCTGACCGACTCCAGGATCGAGCTCTTCAACACCGACGGAGCCCTCGGCGCCGCCCGTGGAGCCGCTCTCGGCGCCGGCTTCTACGCTGATGAACGGGAGGCTTTCGCGACCCTCACAAAGGTAGGCGAAGTCGAGCCCGAGGCCGCCTGGAAGGCTCCGCTCGAGGAAAGCTACTCCCGCTGGAAAGAAATCATACAATAAATCATTAACCTTATAAATCAAAATTATGGCAGTTAACGAATACTTCCCCGAAATCGGAAAGATTCCTTTCGAGGGCAAAGACTCAAAAAATCCTCTCGCATTCCATTATTATGATCCCGAAAGGGTGGTGGCGGGCAAGCCTATGAAGGACTGGCTCAAATTCGCCATGGCCTGGTGGCACACCCTCTGCGCCGAGGGCGGCGACCAGTTCGGCGGCGGCACCAAGTCATTCCCCTGGAATGCCGCGGCCTGCCCTCTCGAACGCGCCAAGGCGAAGGCTGACGCAGGATTCGAAATCATGCAGAAGCTCGGCATCGGCTACTACTGCTTCCACGACGTTGACCTCGTCGACGAGGCCGCTACCATCGAGGAGTATGAGGCAAACCTCAAGGAGATAGTCGCTTATCTCAAGGAGAAGCAGGCTCAGACCGGCATCAAGCTCCTCTGGGGCACCGCCAACGTGTTCGGCCACAAGCGCTATATGAACGGAGCTTCCACCAACCCTGACTTCGACGTCGCCGCACGCGCGATGGTCCAGATCAAGAATGCCATTGACGCCACCATCGCCCTCGGCGGCGAGTGCTACGTCTTCTGGGGCGGCAGGGAAGGTTATATGAGCCTTCTCAACACCGATATGAAGCGTGAGAAGCAGCATATGGCGACGATGCTCACGATGGCACGCGACTATGCCCGTTCCAAGGGTTTCAAGGGCACCTTCCTCATCGAGCCCAAGCCGATGGAGCCGACCAAGCATCAGTACGACGCCGACACGGAGACCGTCATCGGCTTCCTTCGCGCCAACGGCCTTGACAAGGACTTCAAGGTGAACATCGAGGTCAATCACGCCACCCTCGCGGGCCACACCTTCGAGCACGAGCTCCAGTGCGCCTCCGACGCCGGCATGCTCGGCTCGATCGACGCCAACCGCGGTGACTACCAGAACGGCTGGGACACCGACCAGTTCCCGATCGACCTGTATGAGCTCACCCAGGCAATGATGGTGATAATGAAGAACGGCGGACTCGTGGGAGGCACCAACTTCGACGCCAAGACCCGTCGCAACTCCACTGACCTTGACGACATCATCATCGCCCACGTCAGCGGAATGGACGTTATGGCACGCGCACTGCTCGTCGCCGCGGACATCCTCGAGCACTCCGAGATCCCCGCGATGGTGAAGGAGCGCTACTCGTCCTTCGACGAGGGTGTCGGCAAGGACTTCGAGGACGGCAAGCTCACTCTCGAGCAGGTCGTCGAGTACGCCAAGACCAAGGGAGAGCCTAAGGCCACTTCCGGCAAGCAGGAGCTCTACGAGACCATCGTGAGCCTTTACATCTGATTTATCTGAGCTCGAAGGAGCGGCTCGTGCGGATATCGTCCGAAGCCGCTCCGACGAGTGCTTCAAACTCTCCGCTCTCGGCTACCCAGGCGTGGGCCTCATCGTCAAAGTATTTCAGCATCGAAGAGTCGATCCTGAAGCTGACAGTTGCGGTTTCTCCTGCCTTGAGGTACACTTTCTCAAAGCCCTTGAGCTCCTTTTCGGGACGCTCCAGCCTTGACTCCCTGTCCGAGACGTAGAGTTGTACGACTTCGGCACCATCCCTCTCTCCTGTATTGGTAATGTCCACGGAGAGCGTGATGGCGCCGCTCTCTTTCATCGACTCCCGGTCGAGACGTGCCTCGCCGTATTCGAAGGATGTGTAGCTCAAGCCGTGACCGAACGCGAACAGAGGCTCGATCCCCTTGTGCTCGTACCAGCGGTAGCCCACGTATATTCCTTCGTCGTAAACGTTCTTGCCCCTGACGGGGAAGTTGTTCCCCTCCTGATGGGCGGGGGAGTCGGACAGTTGTGCGGGGAATGTGAAGGGGAGCTTTCCCGAAGGATTGACGTCGCCGAACAGCACGTCGGCGATGCCATGACCGGCTTCCGAACCCCCGTACCAGACCTGCGCGACGGCGGGCGCGGCGTCGATCCAGGGCATCGAGACAGCGTTTCCGCTCACGAGAAGCACTGCGAGACGGGGATTGGCGGCAGCGAGCGCCTCTATCACTTCGCCCTGGCGGTAGGGGAGCTCGAGAGACTCCCTGTCAGCGCCTTCGCAGTCCTGGCCTTCGCTCTTGTTGAGGCCTCCCACAAACAGGACCATATCAGCTTCTGCGGCGGTCTGCACCGCTTCCGCAAGTATCGCGTCGAACCCTCTGCCGTCCGCGAGATCCTGACCGGTCGTCACTCCGTTGTACCCTCCGCCGGTGTCACCCACATAGCCGCGGGCATAGACCACCTCGACGCCGTCCTGGGCGGCTCTTTCGCGTATGCCGTCCAGCGGCAGTATTTCTCTTTGGGCCTTGAGGGAGGACGAGCCTCCGCCCACGGTCATCATCTTCACGGCATTCTCGCCGATGACGGCGATTTTCTTTACCTCCGCCCCCACTGGCAGCAGGCCGCTGTCGTTCTTGAGCAAGACGATACCCTCGCCGATGATCCTGCGCGCGGCATCGTAGTGTGCCTCAGAGCATTGGGACCCGAATGGCTTCGAAGGGTTCATCGCCGTGCGCATTATAAGGCGCAGCACGCGCCTGCACTTGTCGTCCAGCTCCTTCGTGCCCACGCGCCCGTCGCGGATGCGCTCGAGGTACGCGTCTGCCAGGTAGTAGCTGCTGTAGGCGTCGGTCTTGCCCATACGCAGCCCGTCCGTCCAGCTGCCGAACTCGATGTCCAGCCCGCTCTCGATCGCCTCGTCCGTGTCGTGCACGCCGCCCCAGTCGCTGATGACGGCGCCGTCGTAGCCC
>R15__coassemble_575_pt1 | contig 28000 bp, 19 predicted proteins | sample R15__metabat2_low_PE_040 | metagenome-assembled genome bin R15
TAATTGCATCAGCCCTTCTGCTCACTCTCACGGCCTGCGACGAGTTTACTGACATCACTCCCAAGGGCAAGAACATGCTTGAAACGACCGACCAGTTGGAGCTCCTTCTCAACGGCGACCTCGGCTACAACTCCTATTACGACTTCGCGCAGATGACGGGCGACATCCTCTATGCCTACTCTCCCGTCGCCTCCACCATCAATGCTGAGAAAAAGAGCAAGAACAGCATCGTCTGGACCTGGGACGAGGATATGGACAAGCTCGCCGAGCTCACCACCTCGGACTATACCTACTCGGATGCTTACAATATGATAGGCGCAATCGCCAACCCTATCCTTTCGCGTCTGGAAGAGGCAGAAGGAACGGAGGCCAAGAAAAACCAGCTCAAGGCCGAGGCTCTGACGCTCAGGGCGGCGAACCTCTACTTCCTGGTCAACAAGTTTGCAAAGGCATACAATCCTTCGACAGCCGCAAGCGAGGATGCCATTCCGGTATATCTTGAGGACGACGACATCTCGGAGTCCGCTCCAATGTGGACTGTCCAGCAGGTGTACGACCAGATAGTGGCCGACGCTGACGCCGCCGAGGCGCTCAAGGCCCTTCCCGCCGAGAATATCAACCGCTCACGCGTAAACAACGCCTGCCCTATGGCCGTCAAGGCGATGGCCCTGCTCGCGATGCAGGACTATGACGGCGCCGAGTCCGCCGCCAAGGCTTCGCTTGCCTACAACAGCGCTGTGACTGACTACAACTCGGAGGAATACACTTACTATATGGAAGGCGTGATGTACCCTATGTTCGGACTTCCGGCAATGACTTATCCTACCATCAACCGCAAGCTCTACGCTTGCAAGGAGGATAACTGGCAGACGGTCTCAATGCTGATGCTCGAATCCATTTCTTCGGAGGCTGAGGCCCGTTTCGAGCCCGGACACGCTGTGCAGGACAGGGTCGCCACCATTGACCTTATGTATGACAATATGATGAAAGGATCGTCATTGATGGGCACGGGCCTGGAGTGGCGTTGCGCTTACGATATGATGTCTGGAGAGTCCTACTGGAACAACTACGGCTTCAAGACCACTCATATGTATCTGATTGTCGCCGAGTGCGAGATCGAGAAGGGCAATTTCGACGCCGCTATGGAGGCTCTTGACGCCATCCGAGTATGCCGCATCAACCCCGCCGTCTATGCTCCTCTGAAGGGTACGGTCAGCAACAAGGCGGACGCCATCGCCCATCTCAAGCAGACTTCCCACGGCGAGAATATCTTCTCCATCTACAACTTCATCAACCGCAAGAGGTGGAACCAGATCTCCGATTATAAGGAAACCTTCACCAAGGATCTGTTCGGTACCATCTACACCCTGACTCCTGACTCCAAGCTTTGGGTCTTCCCGTTCCCGACCAATGCGTTCATGAACGAGAACGTTCATCATAATTATTGATTATGAAAAGATTAGCTCTCATCGCCGCTCTGCTGCTCTGTCTTCTTCCGGGCTTGAACGCCCAGAAGAAGCAGGCGGTGAGCGTGCTCTATGTCGGCGGCTCGGCTGATATCGAGACCGCCGGAGTGAGCGAGATGCCCGCACCCGAAGTGCTCGAGGCATCGGCCGCAGCTCGTACGGCTTCCTTCCAGAAGCTCCTTAAGAAATACTTCAAGACCGTCAAGGTTGTCGATGCCAAGGATTATTCCTGGCAGATGTCCAATGACTACGATGTCACCATCATCGACGGCAAGCCAGAGCCCATCTCTCCCCGTATCTACGATATGGACGAAGGCGGCAATCTTATCCGCTACGAGCTTGCGCAGTATTTCCCTCTCAATTTTGACCGTCCGGTCATCACCATCGCCAATTTCGGCGAGGAGATGGGTCGCCGTATCGGCACCAAGAACGACTGGTACTGCCTGTGCCTTGAGGATATGGCCCACCATTGGGATGCCTCGCATCCCATTTTCCAGGGACCGGTCAAGGTCAGCTTCGAAGTCACTGACGAGCCCACTCCCGCTCCCGCTCTCGAGGTGGCAAAGATGCTCGGCTACACCCTTCCCGCCACCACTTCGATGTTCAAGATGCAGAACGTCAATTACGAGACCGACCCCAACTACCGCATCGGTATGGTGAGCCGTCCGGGAGGATATCTCGACTCTCCGGAGACGGAGGTCATCTCTTCGGGCAAATGCGCAAAGAGCATCGACGCCGTGGCGCTCGGCCGTCACGCCAACTGGTTCACCTGGGGCTTCTCCGCCTCGCCCGACAAGATGACTGACGCCGCCAAGGCTCTGTTTGTCAACGCCGTAGTGTATATGAAGCAGTTCGCCGGCCAGCATCCCATCGCGCACAAGCTCAATGACGGTGTCGCCACAAGGGATCATATAGCCCAGTACTCTTACAGTACTTCAAAGGAAGGCTACAACGATTATGTCGCCTCCATAGACGAAACAAATCGGATTGTCTCCCATCTCAAGGACTCTCTCAATGCCGTCATAGCGGCCGGCGGGCAGATCGACCCCGTGTATGCGGTATATCTTCAGTTCCCCGAGCAGCCCAAACCCGCTTTCCGTGACTTTATACGCAGCAGGGCTGGGGATTTGTATCCCGTGTTCGGCGAGGACGCTTCGGAGTATGCCCGCTATTATGAGAAGAACCGCGACTATTTCTACTGCCCTCAGGACTCGTACAGCCTTGTCCTCGATCAGGATCTCCGTTATCTGAAAATGGCAAACGACGACATCTCCACCCTTGACAAGTGCATTTCAATCCTCGAAAAGGGAGAGAAAGACCTCGCTGAGGCCGAGGGCATCCTCAAGAGATACACCCTCTGCCGTTTCGGGACTCCGTCCGAGTGGAGGGAGTGGTTCGAGACTTACAAGGACAAGCTTTTCTTCACTGAGAGCGGAGGATATCTCTGGCTCGTGGACACTTTCGAAGATGTGCCCGGCAACGACTACAATGTGCTGCTTGCCGAGTTGGACGAAGCTTCAGCCGCGAAGAGAGCTGGCGAAGCCACTGCCGAAGGGATATTCACGGACGAGAAGAATCCTGTCTATATCTCGGCTTCGGTCGTGAATGAAGGCCGGGGAGGCAAGGATATCGTCATTTTCCAGAAGATCCATCAGGGCTATCACACCTATGCGGTGGTCCCCGACGACGAGTCCTTCATCCCGACATCAGTGGAAATAACACTTCCCGAAGGCTGGCAGACCGCAGGGAAGCTCTACACCCCTTCCACGCGTATGCTGGACGCGTCCGGCACCTTGGTCTATGAGGGTTCGGGCGAGTTCCGCCAGGCTATCTCCGGCTCCGGAGACGGCCAGGCGACGGTCAAGGTCCACTACCAGTGCTGCAACTCCAACGGCTGCCTCATCCCCACGACAAAAACTTTCACAATCGATTTGTAGTATGAAAAAACACCTTTTTCTTATAATGTTGTCAGCCCTTGCCCTGTGCGCTTGCGCGCAGGAGCAGGGCTTTGTGATCACCGGCCATGCCGGTGACATCGACGGCGAGGCAGTCCTTAACTATCAGACCCCCGACGGGGAGGACGTCACCCTCACCGCTCCCATCGAGGCCGGTGCATTCACTTTTGAAGGCAGTGTCCCCGAGCCTCTCCAAGGTGCCATCACCGTTACGCCCGAGGGTGGTGAGCCTCTTCGAGGCGGCATAATCCTCGAGAATGCCGATCTCGACCTTGACCTCAATATTGACAAGATCATCGATTATGCCCAGTACGGAGGTAAGGTGCTTGCCGAGGCCAAGGCTACAGGCGGACCCAACAACGACTTCCTCGTCGCTATGGAAGATGCCCGGCAGGCCGTTGAGTCTCTCCCGGAATATGCGGAGTTCGCCGCGGCTCAGGATGAGCTCACAATGATGGGCTATGCGGATATGGAGGCTTACAGGGCCAAGAGCGAGGAGCTCGCAGTCAAATTTGCCGACCTGAGAGACTCATACTCGGATGCCGTACAGGAAGCGATCATGGACTGCATCCTCGCCCATCCTGACGTTGAGATGGCGGCATTTTATTTCGATATCTACGGCTCCGACCTTCCTTTTGACGAGTTGGAGGCAGGTTATGAGTCTTTCACCCAAAGGGTCAAGGATTCTTCCCTCGCACGCGAGCTCAAGGAGGAAGTTGAGGCACACAAGGCGACACAGCCCGGCGCCGAGGCTCCCGACTTCACCCTGAAGGACAGGGACGGCAACGACGTCACCCTTTCTTCTCTCAGAGGTCAGTATGTCCTCATCGACTTCTGGGCGTCCTGGTGCAAGCCCTGCAGGGCCGGTGTCCCCGCTCTCAAGGAACTCTACGCACAGTATCACGACAAGGGTTTTGAAATCATCGGCGTGTCGGACGACTCGGAGTATGACAAATGGGTCAAAGCCATCGACGAGGACCAGTCCCCCTGGATTCACACCATTGACGAGTTCCCCGAGGAGAACAAACCCGCCAGAGTCATTTCAAGCTACGGAGTACATTATATTCCCGCTTATTTCCTCCTGGACAAGGAAGGAAAGATCATAGGACAGATGGACCACGACGAGCTGGCCGCCAAGCTTTCCGAGCTTCTCGACTAGGTCGCATTTCATAAGCATTTCTCGCTCCGGCTCGCAGGGATTGCGGGCCGGTTTTCGTTTTACCAGAGATCGACTTCGTTGAACTTCACCTTGTAGGAGATGTTGCAGGTGTATTTCATAAGGTCGAGCACCTGCCCCAGCGACTCGGACTGGAACGAAGCGGTGAAGACATTGTCCATCACGCGCGAGTCCTGGATGTTGATGGTGACGCCGTACCATCTCTCCATCTTCTTTATGACCTCGGAGATGGGTGTGTTGTCAAACACCAGATATCCGTCCTTCCAGGAAGTGTTGAGCTTGAGGTCGGCGGTCTTGCGGCTGGCCTGCGCGGCGGAGTCCGAGCGTTTCCCGATTACGATTTCCTCGCCCTTGGAGACCGCTATTTCGGAGTCGTTTCCCTCCCGCAGGAGCGCCACCTTGCCGGATACGAGCGTGAGCTTGACGGAAGAGTCGTTGGAGTATGATGAGAGGTTGAATTCGGTGCCGGTGACCTTTACGGTCACTCCTTTGCGAGTGCGCACGTACATCGGCCATTCGGCGTTGGACTCCACCTTGAAATAGCCTTCGCCGTCTATCTCCACCACTCTTCTGCCATCCTCGAAGCGCGAGGGGGTGCGAAGCGTGGAACAGCTGTTGAGGATCACGACGCTGCCGTCGGGGAGCGTCACGGACCCCTTCACGCCGGGATTGACGCTGTATTCGAGCACCGCGTCGCTCTGCTCAAGCTCGGGAACGGAAGTGAGCTCGAGATTTCTCGCCGTGAGGTCCGCCACCCTGTCTTCGAGTCTGGAAGAATGTCCGATGGAGAGCCCCAGGGCGCAGACCATTATAAGAGAAGCCGCGATGCCGCCCCACATAAGCCGCCTCTGCGCACGGTCCCGTCCGAGAGTTTTGCTGCGCATACGGTCGAGCGCTGACTCGGAAGGGTCGGAGTCCGGAAGATTGGCGAAAACCCAGTCTCCCTGCCGCCGGATCAGCTCCTTGCGGTTCTCTTCGCAAGACGCTGCCCAGCCGAGCACTTCACCGCGCTCCGCCTCTGTCGCCGTCCCTTCGATATATCTTTGGATCTTCTCTTCCATAAAACCTTTTAAATTACAATTTTTTCCGCCCGTTCCCTCATTCAAAGAGTGCCTTACAGGTAACTTAATTTCCTCCTGAAATGTTTCAGCGCCTTGACTATGTTGTACTCGACCTGCTAGACGCTGAGTCCCAGGCGCGAGGCTATCTCGTCATATGTGAGGCCCTCCTCGCGGTTGAGAAGGAAAATCTCCCTTGTCGTCTGCGGCAGCTGCTCCATCGCGATGTCGATGATGCGCTGCATATCCATCGCGTCGATTTTCGATACGATATATCCGTCGCTCAGGGCTTCCAGCGAGAGGTTCACCTCCTCGATGTCGAGTTTCTCAGTCATCCTCGTGCGGAGAGCCTTGAGATAGTTGAGGGACTTGTTTCTCGCGATGGTGAAGAGGTACGACTTGATGCTCAGCGACTCCTTGAGGTATTCGCGGCTGTTCCAGAGGGCCGAGAAGGTCTCCTGCGCGAGGTCCTCCGCCTCGGCGGAATGATGCACGTATTTGGAAATGAAGAACCTGACGTTCTCGAACTCAGCCTTGAACAGCACCTCGAACGCCTCGGTGTTGGATGCCTTGATGCCCGCGGAGATCGCTTTGTAGAGGTCCGTGCCGTAGTGGTTGCGTCCGCCGCTCCATTTGTCCACGTTGGCGATTTCGCGCGCGACCTGCTCCACGCTCAGCCCGTCCGTGTCGATGACCAGGTCCGCCGCCCGCTCGTAGATGGGGGTGCGCTTGGAAAGGAGCGTCTCGAGACTTCCGCTGCGCAGCATCGGCCGGCTCTCCATCTCCCGCGACAGACGTCCCCGCAGGGTCTGCGCGCTCGCGCGAAGAAACACGCATTTGCATTTCTGCGCTATGAGCTCGGAGTTGGCCTTGCGCAGCACAGTGCCGCCTCCTAGGGACAGCACCAGGTCGCTGCCGGGGGTACGAAGGATCTCGGCGAGAGCCTCGCTCTCAAGGGTCCTGAAGCCTTCTTCGCCGCCGGCGTCGAATATCTCCACGATGCTCTGGCCGGCTTTTTCCACGATATACTCGTCGAGGTCCACGAAGGGCGAGCCCAGAAGGGAGGAGAGCTCCTTTCCGACGCAGCTCTTGCCGCTGCCCATAAAACCTGTCAGAGCGATGATCACGGCTAGAATAGAGTCAGTTCTTCTCCTTCCTCGGGCACGCTGATGGTGCTCATGTCGATGTCCGGAATGTCAATCTCCCGGTCGGAAGCGTCGATGATGTCGGAAAGGTCTATTTCGTCAGCGAGATTCTCCGGCTCGGCGTCCTGTTGCTCTTCCACCAGGTCCTCGGGCTTCACCAGAGGCTCGATGAACTCGACCTTGGCAAGGTCCCAGGCGTGGCACTTCTTGCCCTTGGCGGCGATGCCCTTCTTGGCTATATATTCCTCTGCGTCAATCTTTTCCGGCTCGCGGTGGGCGTATTTGCCGGCGAAGGTGACTTGGATCTGCGGGTGCTTGTCCTCCGACAGGTCCACGAGGTAGGATTTCTTCTCCTCCGAGATGAAGAGCACCGGGGTGTTGTCGCTAAGCGGGAACGAGAATCTCTTGACGTAGAACGCCTTGACCCCCGCGTCCCAGTAAAGGGCGGTGAAAGTCTTGTCCTGCTCGTACTTTTCAATCCTCAGCACGTCGCCCTGGTATTTGTTCACCAGGTCGAAGGACGTGGTGTAGAACGTTCCGTTCTTGAATATGGCCAGCACCTTGTCCTCGCTGCCGAACTGTCCGAGGTACCGGCCTCTGCCGTCCTCGTTGAGCTTTTGGATGTCGGTGTCGAACCAGATGTCCTTGCCGGCGATGGTGGACACGCCCTTGCTCTTGAGCTGGATGCGCTGGATGGGGTTCTTGGAGACGAGATTTCCGCGCGAGGTCTTGCCCTTGATGGCGAGAGTGGAGAAGTCGTACTCCATCTGGCTCTTCTTGAGCTTTGCCTTCGGGCGGAAATATATCCGCACGGACTCCGCCTCGCCGTTGTGGTTCGCGGTGAACCAGAGGATGGAGGAGCCGGGCGCGCCGGTGGTGATGTCGTACTCCTTGTCGCGGGTGATGGACGTGATGGCGAATCGCTTGGCGTAATAGACGCTGGTCTTTCCCTCGCGGTAGATGACGTTGTAGATCGTGCGGGTGTCGTTACGGTTGAACACGTTGACATACAGGAGGTTCTTGCCGAAGAATGCCTTGTCGGTGACCTTCGTGATGCGGTATTTGCCCTCCTTGTCGATGACGACGATCTCGGAGAGGTCCGAGCAGTCGCAGATGTATTCGCCGTTGTCGCTTGACTTCAGACCGATGCCCACGAACCCCTCCGCCTTGTTGGCGTAGAGCTTGGCGTTGTTGTTGACGACCTTTGTCGCTGCGATGGTCTCGAACGAAGTGATCTCCGTGAGGCGCGGGAAGTCCTTGCCGTATTTCTTCTTAAGGCCCTTGAACCAGTCGATGGTGTAGCGCGTGAGGTGCTCCAGCTTGTCGCGCACCGACCTCATCTCGTCCTCGATGGAGCGGATCTTTTCGTCGATGGCCTTGGTGTCGAATTTCGAAATCTTTCTCACGGGCTTCTCCACGAGCTTGAGGATGTCCTCGAGGAGTATCTCGCGGTGGAAGAAGTCCTGATACTCCTTCATCCTGTCGAAGACGTCCCGTATCTGGTCGTCCCAGCTCTTCTGGTCCTGCTCGAGGACCTTGTAGATGCGGTTTTCGAAGAATATCCTTTCGAGCGAAGTGTAGTGCCACTCGCCCTCGAGCTCGTCGAGCTTTATCTGCAGCTGGCGGCCGAGTATCTCGCGGGTGTGTGCGGTGTCGTACTCCAGGATCCTGTCAACGTCGAGAAACTGCGGCTTGCCGTCCATAATCACGCAGGCGTTCGGCGAAATGTTTATCTCGCAGTCCGTGAACGCGTACAGAGCGTCTATGGTCTTGTCGGGGGAGACGTCGTTGGGCAGGTGGATGATGATCTCCACGTGGTCCGTCGTCATGTCCTCGATCTTCTTTATCTTGATCTTGCCCTTGTCCTTGGCCTTGAGGATGGAGTCGATGACTATGCCGGAGGTCTTGGAGTAGGGGATCTCGGTGATGGCGATGGTGTTTTTGTCGATCTTGTCGATCTTGGCCCTCACCTTCACGACTCCGCCGCGATGGCCCTTCATATACTTGGAGCAGTCGGCGAAACCGCCGGTGGGGAAGTCGGGGTAGAGCTCGTAGGGCTTGCCCTCGAGGATGGCGATGGATGCGTCCAGCAGCTCGTTGAAGTTGTGGGGGAGAATCTTGGACGCCATACCCACGGCGATGCCCTCCGTGCCCTGAGCGAGCAGCAGCGGGAATCGGACGGGGAGCTCGGTCGGCTCCTGGTTGCGTCCGTCGTAGGAAGTCATCCAATTGGTGACCTTGGGGTCGAATATGACTTCCTTGGCGAATTTGCTCAGCCTCGCCTCGATGTATCGGGGCGCGGCGTTGCTGTCGCCGGTGAGGATGTTACCCCAGTTTCCCTGGCAGTCCACGGCGTAGCCCTTCTGCCCGAGCTGTACCAGGGCGCCCAGGATCGAAGCGTCTCCGTGGGGATGGTACTGCATCGCCTGTCCCACGATGTTGGCGACCTTTGTGTAGGCGCCGTCGTCCATCTTGTACATTGCATGCAGGACGCGCCTCTGCACGGGTTTCAGACCGTCCACGATGTGCGGCACGGCCCTCTGCAGGATCACGTATGACGAATAGTCAAGGAACCAGTCCTTGAACATTCCCGAAAGCTTGAATCTGCGGCTGTCATCGCCCAGGAGCTTGTCATATTTGCCCGATGGGACGGCTTCTTCCGAAACCATCTCCTCTCCTTCCTCTATCGGCTCTTCGGTGCCGATGTACTCGTCGTCGTTGTATTCTTCGCTCATAGTCGTTTATTCTTCGTAACCGAATTTCCTGAGTTCCCTGCGGCTCTCCCTCCAGTCGGGGTCCACCTTCACGTACAGGGACAGGAACACTTTCTTCTGGAAGAAGTCTTCCATATCGATGCGGGCCTGCGTGCCCACCTTCTTGAGGGCTTCGCCCTTCTTGCCGATGATGATGCCCTTCTGGGAGTCGCGCATCACGTAGATGACCGCGCTGATGTCGTAGCGCTCGGCGCCCTCCTTGAAGGACTCCACGTTCACCTCGCAGCAGTAGGGGATCTCCTGGCTGTAGTTGAGAAGGATCTTCTCGCGGATGATCTCCTGCGCGAAGAAGCGGAGGTTCTTGTCCGTGAACGTGTCCTTGTCGTACCAGGGAGGGCTCACCGGGAGCCTCTCCACCACTGCGTCGAGGATGCTCTCGAGGTTGAACTTCTCCTTCGCCGAGGCGGGGATGACCGTCGCCTTGGGGAGCTGGCCGTGCCAGTATTCCATAAGGGACATCACCTTGGGCTGGTCGCTTATGTCTATCTTGTTGATGACTACGATCACCGGGCACTCCAGCCGGCCCAGCTTCTCCACGTACTCGCTGTTCTTGTCCGCGGTCTCCACCGTATCGGTGACGTAGAGGATTATGTCAGCGTCGCCGATGGCGGTGTCCACGAAATTCATCATGTTCTGCTGAAGCCTGTAGTTGGGCTTCAGGATGCCGGGCGTGTCCGAATACACTATCTGGTAGTCATCCGTGTTGACGATGCCCATTATGCGGTGCCGGGTGGTCTGCGCCTTCGCCGTGACGATGGAGAGCTTCTCCCCCACGATCGCGTTCATCAGCGTGGACTTGCCGACGTTCGGGTTTCCGATTATGTTTACAAAGCCTGACCTGTGGCTAGACATAGGCGCCCATCTTAAGGATGTTTACCTCGCCCTCGGTGAGATATCTCCATTCGCCCTTGGTGAGGCCCTTCTTGGTCAGACCCGCGAAATACACCCTGTCCAGAGCCTTGACGTCGTACCCGAGGGACTCGAAAATCCTGCGGACGATGCGGTTCTTGCCGGAGTGGATCTCGATGCCGAGGCGTCTGTGGTCCTCCGCGTCGATGTACTCGAGCTCGTCCGCCTTGACTTCCCCGTCGGTGAGAGACACGCCGGAGAGGATCTTGTCATAGTCCTCCTGAGTGAGGTCGTGGTCGAGGATCACCTGGTAAATCTTCTTCTTGTCGTATGAAGGATGGGTGAGGCGCTCGGCCATCTCGCCGTCGTTGGTGAACATCAGCACGCCCGTCGTAGCCTTGTCCAGGCGCCCTACGGGGAATACCCTCGCTTCGCATCCGCTCAGAAGGTCCATCACGGTCTTGTCCGCGTGGGGGTCGCTGGAGGTGGTGACGAAGCCCTTGGGCTTGTTCATCACGATATATACCTTCTCCTCGCCCTTGAGCCTCTCGCCGTTGAAGCGCACGTCGTCATTGATGACGTTGACCTTGGTGCCGAGCTCCGTGACGACCTCGCCGTTGACCGTCACGACACCCGCCTGGATGAACGTGTCGGCCTCGCGCCTCGAGCATACGCCGGAGTTGGCGATGAACTTGTTGAGGCGGATCTCCTCCTGGAACGGGGCCTGCACATAATCGTTGTCCGAATACTGCGCCGCGTCCAGCTGGGGCTTGCGGCTCAGCATCTTGTTGATGCCGGACTCCTCGGACTCGTCGAACTGGGGCTCATATCTCTTGTGGTAGCCGCCCTGGGGACGGCCGTAGCCGCCGCGTCCGCCTTCCGAGAAGTTCCTTCTCTCGCCGTAAGGCTTGCCGTAGCCGCCGCGTCCGCCCTGAGGCCTGTCGCCGTAGGGCTTTCTCTGGCCGCCGTAAGGTCTCTGGCCGCCTTCGCCGTAGTTTCTATGCTCGTAGTTTCTGTGTTCGCCGTTGTTGTAAGGCCTGCGCTCGCCGCCCTCGCCGTAGCTTCTGCGCTCGCCTCCATCGGAGCTGAAGTTGCTCCTCTGGTCTGAGCCTTCGCCGTAGGGCCTTCTCTCGCCGTAAGGCTTTCCGTAGCCGCCGCGACCGCCCTGGGGCCTGTCACCGTAGGGCTTTCTCTGACCGCCGTAAGGCTTGCGGTCACCGTAGGACCTGTGCTCGCCGCCGCCATAAGGCCTGTGCTCGCTATTGTAAGGTCTGCGCTCGCCATCGCCGTAGCTTCTGCGCTCGCCGCCTTCGGAGCTGAAGTTGCTCCTCTGGTCGGAGCCTTCGCCGTAGGGCCTTCTCTCGCCGTAAGGCTTTCCGTAGCCTCCGTGTCCGCCCTGGGGCCTGTCGCCGTAAGGCTTTCTCGGGCCGCCGCTGTAAGGCTTGCGGTCACCGTAGCTTCTGTGTTCTCCATAGTTTGAATGGCCGTAGCCACCTTCCTGTCTGCCTTCGCCCTCGGCGAATGACACTTTCTTTCTGGGTCTGAGCTTCCTGCCTTCTGCAGAATAGCCGCCGTTCTTGTTGTCTTCCATTTTCTTTGTGCCTTGCGGCAATTAATTGTAGTTGTTTTATCGTTTCGTGGTTCACACCACTTTCTTTCTATTTGCCTTCCAGACGGAACACGTAGGTTATCGTGCCTTCTGCGAGCGCCGGCGCGTCCGCCGTCTGGTTGAAGTGAGCGCCCATCGCCGCGGCCCTCGCCGCTGCCCAGAGCGCCTGGTCGGTGACGGTGGTGCCGTCGGCTCCCGCCTGGGCCTTTGTCACCGTGCCGTAGTTGTCCACCCATATCTTCACCACCACGACGCCGCTGTTCTGCACGTTGTATTTCGGCGAAGGGAGCGTCCCCACGACGTTGCGGCCCTTGAGGTGGGCGTTGGGAGCGCCGTCCGCGCGGCCCTTGTCGGTGTTGCCCGCCGGCTGGCCCGCCTTGAATCCTTCCTTCGCTTCGCTCGCGCCGTGCGGGGCGGTGAGGGAAGTGTCCTGCTTCGCCATCCCGGGGAAGAGGGCGTTCTTGTTTATCTCGGGCTCCTTCGGCGGCGCGGGCACCTCCACGTCACCGTGGTCGTCGGGTGTCCCCTCGGCGGTGAGATTCTGCTTCGCGGAAGTCTGATAGGGCGACTCGCTCTTCTGCACCAGCTCGATTGGACGAGTGAGGTCCACTTCCTCCGCACGGGGCTGCGAGCCTCGGCGGTGCTGGATGACCTCCTCGCTCTCCTCGCTGAAGTCGATGAGGAACGTCGTCTCCTGCGGCGGCGGGTAGATGTATTTGAGACCCGTGAATGAGCACAGGGCCGCACCCGAGACGGGCACGGCAAATGCAAGGACGACTCCTATCGCCCTGGAAATCCTTTCCTGCCTGTCCCTCTCGCGGATGTACTGTTTCATTTGTCGTCCTTTATTCCGGCTGCGTCGCCAGGATAACCTTGTAGTGGTTACGCTTCGCGATGTTCATCATCGCCACGATCTCCTTCACCGGCACGGTCTCGTCCGAATAGATGGAGAAGGTCGGGTCCTCCTCGGTCTGCAGGAGTCCCACGATCTCGTCCTCGGCCTGCTCGTAGGAGACGGGCTGCTCGCTGCCGTTGATGTGGTAGGTGTAAGTGTCGTCGCCCCAGTCCTTTATGGAAATGCTGACGGTGGGCTTGGCGGACACCTGGCCCGTGCTCTTGGGGAGGAGGAGCTTCAGGGCGTTGGGGTTCACCAGCGTCGAAGTGACCAGGAAGAAGATCAGCAGCAGGAACACGATGTCAGTCATCGACGACATCGACATTTCCGACAGCACCTTCGTTGTACGTTTGATTGCCATTTCTCCGCTTTTTTACTCGTCAGTCCCGGCCGGCTCGTGGAGCACGTCCATAAACTCGATCGTCGCGCTCTCCATCTTGAACACCAGGGAGTTGATGCGCGAAGAAAGATAATTGTATCCGAAGTAGGCGAGGATACCCACGATGAGTCCGCCGACGGTCGTCACCATTGCGGTGTAGATGCCGCTCGACAGCAGGGTGATGTCGATGTTGTTGCCCGCCTGGGACATGTTGAAGAACGCCTGGATCATACCGATGACCGTTCCGAGGAATCCGATCATCGGGGCTCCGCCCGAAGTGGTGGCGAGGAACGAAAGGCCCTTCTCGAGGCGCGCGACCTCGACGTTGGCTGTATTTTCCACAGCGGCCTGGATGTCCTCAAAAGGCCTTCCGATGCGCTCGATGCCCTTCTCGACCAGACGGGCGATAGGGGAGTCGTACTTCTGGCAAAGGGTGACGGCGGACTTGATCTTTCCCTCGTGGATGTAGTCGCGGATGTCGTTCATGAAGTTTTTCTCGATCTTTCCGGCCTGGCGGATCATCCACCATTTCTTGCCGAAGATGTAAAGAGCGATGATCGACAGCGCCAGGAGCACCAGCATCAGCCAGCCTCCCTTGACGGCCATGTCGATGAGCGAATAACTCATTTCCTGCTGCTGCGGCAGCACCTGCGCCGCGGTGACCGCCTCGCTCGCCGCGCCGGTCTGGGCCGCCGCGGCCACGGAGTCGATACCTGTCTGAAGAATGTTGAAAAGCATATCTGTTGTTTTTTAATTTTGTTCCGGACTTCGCAAATTATTTCAATTTACAAAGATAGTGATTTTGTCGGAAAATCCTTGTTTTCCGACATTAAATCTTTGATTTAACCGCCGCTGAGCCGGATTCTTCCCGCCCGACGACTTTCGTCTTCCCGTTCTCCGCCCTTCTTCCTCCTTGTCCATCGCTATTTTTCCCTGTCCACCGTCTTGCTTCTTTCTGTCCTGCAGCCTTTTTCCTTTCCGCCCTTCTTTTTTCCTTTCCTACAGGCGGGCGATCAGTTTTTTCCGGGCGATGAGGGCGTTGTAGCGGTCCAGCACCTCGTCGCAGACGTCCTCCCAGCTGCGCACGATGGTGCGGGAGGCTTCGTCCCCGGCGGCGCGAAGGGCATTGCGGTCGGAGAGCAGGCCGCGAAGGGTCCGTGCCAACGCCGCGGCGTCATTCTCGACCAGGTATCCGTTGCGGCCGTCGTCGATGACGGTGGACGCGGTCGCCCCCCGCACCATCACGCTCGGGGTGTGGAGCGCCGCCGCCTCGCGCACCACCAGCGGGGCGTTGTCGTACAGCGACGGGAATAGGAACAGGTCCGCCGCGGCGTAGTGTCTCGCGACCTGCTCCCGCCCGGTGAGCGCCCCGGTGAACGTGACCTTGTCGGAGAGCCCCGCCTCGCGCACGAGCCGCTTCATCTCGTCCTCGGCGTAGCCCGTGCCGACAAAGAACATCTTGAACGGCAGGTCCTTAACGAGCGCGAGGGTGTCGATGACCAGGCGCGTGTTCTTCTCCCAGATGTGCTGCCCGACGAAGAGAAGGATCGGCTCGTCGCCTCCGATGCCGAGCTCCTCCCTCGCGCGGGCGAAGTCCTCGTCGCGGTAGTCGCCGCAAAGGTCGCAGCCGTTGTCCACCACCTCGACGGGACCCTTGTAGCCGTAGCTGTAGAGCACCTCCTTCACCGACTCCTGCGGCACCCAGACCTCGTCCGCCTTCTCGTAGAAATCGACGATGGCCTTGACGATCTGGTCGACGGCGAATTCGCCCGGAATGACCCTGGAGAAGTCGTCGCGATATTTCGAATGGAAGGTCGCCACCATCGGAATCCTCTGCACGGTGGAGACGTGCTTGGCGAGGTGTCCGGACATGAACGGGCTGTGGGCGTGGACAATCTTGAAGTCCCTGAGCAGCAGGTTCTTGACGAATATCGGGTCGAGCTCCGCGATGCCCGTGACATAGGGCTTGCGGAAGGGCACCGGCACGGAAATGTAGTCCAGCACCTCGTAATCCTCGTTGTATTTGACGCCGTGGTTGCGCGGCGTCACGACACTCACCCCTCCCGCCTTCTGCTCAAGCCAGCGGGCGTAATTCTGTACACAGACGGACACCCCGTCCATCACGGGCGGGAAGCACTCGTTGAAAAGTCCGATATTTTTGCTTACTGACATTTTGTCACAATGTTTTACACCGCGGGCCCCGTGTCCGCAGCGCCGTGGGTATCAGCAAATTCCGGACCTTTCCGGCCCGGCCCCCGACGTGTCCGAAACCCGACCACACTTCGGGACGGCACTTCGGGACACGCCGGATGCCCGGAGCGTGTCTGACACCTGCCGTGACGGCACTTCGGGACACGCCAGAGGCCCGGAGCGTGTCTGATAACCTGTTGGGACGGCACTTCGGGACACGCTGGAGGCCCTGAGCGTGTCTGACACCTGTTGGGACGGCACTTCGGGACACGCCGGATGCCCTGAGCGTGTCTGACACCTGTTGGGACGGCACTTCGGGACACGCCGGATGCCCGGAGCGTGTCTGACAACTGCCGAAACGGCACTTCGGGACACGCCGGAGGCCCGGGATGTGTCTGACAACTGCCGAAAAGATGGGACACCGGCAGAAGTATGGGTTTGGCAGTCCGATCAATCGGTATTAAGCACTACGACATGCGGTAGATTGGCCCCGCTTCAGGGAGATAGGGATTGGATGATTTTTTTAACCAACTCTAAATCAGTAACTTGCATTTCTAACCTTTCCCTAACTGCTCCCCAAATCACCAAAAGAAGCCAAATTCGCCGAGAGATAAGGAGCCCAATCGGCCTCTCAGGGCCTTCCATGGCACATTGCCATCCCTATCTCGGTTGGGAAAGCCAAGCATCGCAGCAAAATCGAGTTTTTGACAAACCCACAGATTTGCAGGAATCAATCCCAAAATGATGTCACTGCCCGCAGGATAAGGCTTTTTGGTGCTATCTTGCGGGTATTTGCCCGCAGGATAAGGCCAAAACACCCTCTACCTGCGGGCGGAGCGCCATTATGGCCGCGTTTCGGCTTGAAAGTCGGCCGATTGGGAGGTTTCTCATAGATTTGGCCGCGTTTTCGCTCAAAATCAGGCCAGTTGGCCGCTTGGGACCGGTTATGGCCGCGATTTGGCTCGAAAGTCGGCCGATTCACAGGGATTCCACCTTTCGTCGGTAAGCTTCTCCGCGATAACGTATTGTAGCTGACGGGGCGCTTCCGTACCCTCGCAAAAAATCGGCGGTTCAAATCTGTAGGGAAGGTCGAAGGCCGTCGCGAAAAACGGTCGGTTGCGCGATGCAGCGAAATTTGCAAGGGAGCCGAAATTTGGTTAAGTTTGTGCTTCGGAAATGTAGTAAAAGCCAAAGGCCGTGAGCTGAAGAGAATGACAGGGCCGGTCGTGAGTTGAAGAGAAGGCCGGGAGTTGAAGAGAAAGCCGTGAGCTGAAGAGAAGGACAGGGCCGGTCGGGAGCAAACACCGGGACAAAGAATACAAAAAGCAAAAAATATGGCATCAGAGGACTTCAAGAAAAGGACATTCGAGATATTCGGACAACTCAATCGGATCCCGCGCCCTTCGCACCACGAGGAGAAGGCGGCGGACTTTCTGTGCGCTTTCGCGGAAGGCTTGGGGTTGGAGTACGAGAGGGACGCTCAAAACTGCGTCGTGATTCGCAAGAGAGCCACCCCAGGACACGAGGGCGCGGAGACCGTCGTGCTTCTCAATCATATGGATATGGTGGCGGTGAGCGACGGTTCGCGCCCGTTCGATCCGCTGTCGGACGGGGTCGAGCCTTACGTCGAGGACGGCTGGATGAAGGCGCGGGGCACTTCGCTCGGAGCCGACAACGGCATTGGCCTGAGCATGGCGCTCGCCGTTCTCGCCGACGACACCCTCGTCCACGGCCCGCTGGAGGTGCTCACCACCACGAACGAGGAGGACGGGATGAGCGGCGCCGCTGCGATGTCGCCGGACTTCGTAAGGGGTCGCAAAGTCATCAATCTCGACAGCGAAGACTACGACACCATCACCGTCGGCGCCGCGGGAGCCTACCTGCAGAGGGCGAGGTTCAAGTCCGCCCCGAAGCCTGCCGCGGAAGGCACCGCCTTCTTCGAAATAAGCCTCTCGGGAGGCCTGGGAGGCCATTCCGGCGTGGATATCGGCAAGGGACGGACCAACGCCATCAGGGCGCTCGCCGACCTCATTTGCACCTGCGCCGCGTCGACAAGCCCGCAAGCGACCGACGCGAATCCCGCCGGCGAGATGGCCACCACCAGCGGGGGGAGCACTGCCGCCGCGTCGACAAGCCCGCAAACGACCGACGCGAATGCCATCGGCGAGATGGCCACCACCAGCGGGGGGAGCATCGGCGACATTGCGATCGTCTCCATCGGCGGCGGAAGCGCCAGCGCGTCCATCCCTTCGTCCTGCACGGCGACGGTCGGCATTGCGCCCGCCTGGGCGGAAGGGTTCGAGGAGCGGCTGCGGGAAAGATTCGCGCGAATGCGCGGAGAATTCTCCGACGGAGAAGGCCTGACGCTGACCGTCAGCGCAGCCGAAGGCGGCCCCGTCATCGCCGGGCGCGAATTTCTGGAGCTGCTCCTTTCGCTCCCCTGCGGCGTCATCCGGATGCACGACGCCCTTCCCGGGACGGTGATGACGAGCAACAACATCGGCACTGTCCGTTCGGACCGCGGCGGCATCAGCGTGACCTGCCACACCAGGAGCTTCAGCGACGACGAGATGGTCCGCACGGCGGAAGGCATCAGCGCGAGTTTCTCCGCGTCGGGCGCTGACGTCGAAGTCCTTATGAACACCCCCGGATGGCAGGAGAATCCCGATTCGGGCTTCCTCGCGCTCACCGACAGCACCTTCCGGGACGTCCTCGGATTCTCCCCCAGGAAAGTCGCGATGCACTTCGTGCTCGAAGCGGGCTACTACGTCCGCAAGTTCCCCGGGATTGAGATCGCCTGCATCGGCCCCCGCATCGTGGAGCCGCACTCCACCTCCGAGCGCGTCTGCCTCTCCACCGTCACCGACATCTGCGACGTCCTCGTCGAAATGCTCTCCCGCCTCGCTTTTTTGCACACACGCGACTGAGTCGCGTACTGTCCAACTTTCCGCCGAGAAGCGTGTCCGGAGAGGGGGATTGGGGGCGTGCTTTGGCTCGAAATGAGGCCGATTGGTAGGTTTGCGAGGGCTCCAGACACGTTACGGGCCTTCAGCGTGTCCCGAAGGCCGGTCGGGAGCCGTTTTGGCCGTGTTTTGGCTGAAAATCAGGCCGATTGGTAGGTCGGGAGTCGTTTTGGCCGTGATTTGGCTCGAAATGAGGCCGATTGGCCGGTCGGTAGCCCGTTCAGCCGCATTATGCATCTGAATCAGGCTTTGGCATTGCGCGATGAGGAGAACCTTTACAAATAAGAGGCCTCTGAAGGCGGTTTATGTGTAAAGGTTCAGGCCTAAATGGCTCAAAACCCGATTTTTCTCCGGAACCTTTACACCTTACCAGCATCCGGTGGCCGTTTTTATGTAAAGGTTCCCGCGGGCGGGAGGCGAGCTGCGCGTATGCGAATGACCTCGGGCCTCCCCGTCAGTGTTGGTGGGCTCTGTGCGGGTGCCGGGTCGTCAGGTGCCGGGTCCGCAAGTGCCGGGTCGTCAGGTGCCGGGAGGGCGAAGCGTCAGTAATCGACTTCGGAGAGGAAGAGCGCGTGGCCGGGGACGGACTCGCCGGCAAGCGACCGCCGGGAAGCCTGGTGCAAAGGTCTGTCCGGGGCGGAAGCCTGAGCGGGCAGCACCAGGGCGGCGAAGTCGGAGACGGAGCGGCGACCCCGGCCGACGTCAACGAGGGACCCGACGATGGCGCGGACCATATTGCGCAGGAACCTGTCGGCGCTGATGCGGAAATAAAGGTAGCACCCGTTCGCCTGCCCGCCGCCGGAAGACCCCGCAAAGGTCGTGAGCTGAGACCAGCCGGAAAGAGACTCTGAACAGCCGGAAGGGGTATCGTAGCCCTCGCCGGCAGTCACTTGACAGTCAGAGCCGGAAAGAGACTCGGAATCGCCGTCGGAAGGGGAACCTGAATTACCGTCAGAGGTCTCCGGACAGTCAGCGGCCGGCAAGGGCTTGGTGCAGGCGGGGGAGAAGCCCATAATGGCGACGTGGGCGGGCACGTAGGCGGCCCAGAATGCTTCGGTGACGGTGCAGATGGACGTGCGGTTGTCGCTGCCGACCTTCTCGAAGCAGGAAAAGTCGTGCGTGCCGAGAAGGGCGCGTGCGGCCTCGTTCATCGCGGCCACGTCGAGCCCCCAGGGGCAGAACCAGGAGAATCTTTCGACGAAAGGGTCTTTCGTCCTATGCAAAAAATATGTATATTCGCGGCGCTTTGCACTGAATCGCGCGTGCGGCAGGTCGCGAAGGCCCGTCTCCGCACCCCCGACGGCACCATCTGATCCTGGAGAGGTCGGTAGTGAAGGAGACCCGTGGCAGTCCGCCCGGTCGGAAGGCCCGTCGCCGGGGCAGCTCGGTTGCGAGGGAGAGCCGGGACAAGCGGCCGGAGATGAAGCACCTTGGGTGGGGACCTGCCGGACGTCGTGGATGACGATGCTGCGGGGCAGGATGGCATTTAATTTGTAGCCGAATGCCGCCGTGTCTATGACATAGTCATAGTCGAAGTGGGCGACGTACCCGACGGCACTTACGCCGGAGTCCGTGCGTCCCGCGCCTGTAACCGAGATGCGGCACCTGAGGAGCTTTGAGAGGGCGTCCTCGAGTGTCTGCTGGACTGTGGAGGCGTCAGGCTGTGACTGCCAGCCCGAAAAGGCCGACCCGTCATATGACAGTTTGATGAAGTAGCGCATCGCGGCGAACGGTTGAAGTGAAGGCAAAAGCCAAAAAAAGCATAGCGAATGCAAAAATATTAAAAAAACGATAAAATGGAAAGTGTGAACATCAGGGAGCTCAATGACCGCATCCAGAAGGAGAGCGCGTTCGTGGACATCCTTTCAATGGAAATGGGCAAGGTGATAGTCGGTCAGAAGCACCTCGTCGAAAACCTTCTCATCGGCCTTCTGGCCAACGGCCACATCCTCCTCGAGGGTATGCCGGGACTCGCCAAGACCTTGGCCATCAATACTTTGTCCCAGGCGGTGAACGCCAAGTTCTCCCGCATCCAGTTTACCCCGGACCTGCTGCCCGCCGACGTCACCGGCACCCTCATCTACTCCCAGAAGAACGAGAGGTTCGAGGTCCACAAGGGTCCCATCTTCGCCAATTTCGTGCTCGCGGATGAGATCAACCGAAGCCCCGCGAAGGTCCAGTCAGCCCTGCTCGAGGCGATGCAGGAGCGCCAGGTCACCCTCGGCGACGAGACCTTCCGCCTGCCGGACCCCTTCCTCGTGATGGCTACGCAGAACCCCGTCGAGCAGGAAGGCACCTACCCCCTGCCCGAGGCGCAGGTGGACCGATTCATGCTCAAGGTCATCGTCGACTATCCCAAGAAGGAGGAGGAGAGGCAGATCGTCAGAATGAACAACTCCGGCGAGTTCCCCAAAGCGAACGCCGTCGTCAGCCCCGAGGACATCGTCAGGGCCCGCCAGGTCGTGAGAGAAGTCTATATGGACGAGAAGATAGAGCGCTACATCGTGGACATCGTCTATGCCACCCGCACCCCGGAGGAGTACGGCCTGCAGGACCTCAAGGGCCTCATCGCATACGGAGCGTCGCCCCGCGCCAGCATTTCCCTGAGCCTTGCGGCGAAGGCTTACGCGTTCATCAAGCGCCGCGGCTACGTCATCCCCGAGGACGTCAGGGCCGTGTGCAACGAAGTGATGCGCCACCGCATCGGCCTGACCTACGAGGCCGAGGCCGAGAACGTCACCTCGGAGGAGATCATCGCCCGCGTCATCAACGCAGTCATCGTGCCGTAATGCAGACCACTTCCGCGACAGACCTCCTCAAGAAGGTCAGGAAAATCGAGATCAAGACCCGCGCGCTGAGCCACCAGGTCTTCGCAGGAGAATACCACTCCGCCTTCAAGGGCCGCGGTATGGCGTTCAGCGAAGTGCGTGAGTATCAGTGGGGTGACGACGTCCGCAATATGGACTGGAACGTCACCGCCCGCCTGAGGGCCCCGTACGTCAAGGTCTTCGAGGAGGAGAGGGAGCTCACCGTGATGCTGCTCGTGGACGTCAGCCGTTCGGGCCTCTTCGGCACCGACTCGATGACCAAGCGCGAGCTCATCGCCGAGATCGCCGCCGTCCTGTCGTTCTCCGCCATCATCAACAACGACAAGGTCGGAGCCCTCTTCTTCAGCGACAAGGTCGAGGAGTTCATTCCTCCGAAGAAGGGCCGCAGCCACCTGCTGCGCATCATCCGCGAGATAATAGAGCTCAAGCCCGCGTCCGACGGCACCGACGTCGGAGAAGCGCTGAGGTTCCTCACCAACGCGATGAAGAAGAAGTGCACCGCGTTCCTTCTGAGCGACATGCTCGACGTCGACGCCCAGGGCCGTCCCCGCTACGAGGACGCCGTCAAGGTCGCGGCGGGCCGTCACGACCTCTCGGTCCTGAAAATCTACGACCCCCGCGAATGCTCCATCCCCGACGTGGGTCTCGTTGCCGCAAAGGACTCAGAGACAGGAGCTTCCGCCCTGATAAACACTTCGAGCAGAAAGGTGCGTGACTCTTACGCAAGATGGTTTGATGCCGTCCGCAAGGAGGAGACCGCCCTTTTCAACAAATATCACATAGACTCCATCGACATCTCCACTTCCGACGACTACGTCAAGCGTCTGATGGCATTCTTCAGCAAGAAATGAAAGGAAAAGTGAAAATATCCCTCTCCGCGCTCTCGCTGCTTCTCCTTGTCCTCCCCCTCGGGGCACAGGGCATAAAGGAGGTGACCGGATCGTTCCTCGAGCCCCTCGAGCCGCGCGACTCCATCCTCATCGCCGACCAGATGCGTTACGGATTTACCCTCGACGACGTCGAGGCGGGGACCGGTATCGCGCTGCAGGACTGGGAGGGACAGTTCGGGGACACCCTCATCGTGGTGAAGAACTGGCAGATTGACACCCTCAAGACCTTCACCCCCAAGAAGAAATCCTCCGACCCCGCACGCTACAACGTGCGCGGCTACCTGGTGCTGGCGCCCTTCGAGGCCGCCGAATACCATCTCCCCCGCATCGCTCTCCAGCGCACCCTGCCGACGGGCGAAGTGGACACCCTGCTTTTCGACGAGCAGGTGATGGACGTGCGCACGATGCCCGTCGACACTACCACGTACGTGCTGCACGACATCAAGGGACAGATACGTTACCCCCTGACATTCAAGGAGATGCTTCCTTACATCCTGGGAGTCCTCCTGCTCGCGGGCCTCGTCGTGCTGCTCGTCATTCTCATCCGTCGCCGCAAGGCCGCCGCCGGGCAGGAGCTCAGGCGCGACCCCGCCTACATCGTCGCCCTTCGCAAGCTCGACCGCTTCAGGGGAGAGAAATTCTGGGCTCCGGACAAGCAGAAGACGTTCTACTCCGGCATCACGGACACCCTTCGCGAGTACATCGCCGAGACATTCGGCATCGACGCCTGCGAGATGACCACCGCCGAGATATTCGACGCCCTGAAGGGCAATGAACGCATCTCCAAGGACCTCTACGCCGACACCAAGGACCTCTTTGAGGTCGCTGACTTCGTAAAGTTCGCCAAGCACGTAGTCGGTGACGACGACAACGTCAAGGCTCTCCCGAGGGCGGTGGGATTCGTCACCGCGACCTATCAGGAAGAGATAGAGGAAGAGACCGCCTCAGCGGCGCAGGATCATAAAAATGAAGGAGGAGCCGAGTGATGTTTTTCGAGTATCCCAAACTTCTCTGGCTTCTCGCCGTCCCGGCGCTTCTCGTAGCCCACTACGTCTGGCTCGAGCTCTCCGGCCGCAGACCGCACCTCCGCGTGTCGAGCCTGCAGCAGTGGCGGCAGGGCGGAGGCACCGTCCTTTCCGTCGTACGCCACCTTCCCTTCGCCCTGCGCATCGCCGCCCTGTGCCTCATAATAGTCGCCATCGCCCGTCCCCGCTCGTCCTCCGAGATGGAAAAGGTTGATACCGAGGGCATTGACATAACGCTCGCGATGGACGTCTCCACCTCGATGCTCGCGCGTGACTTCACCCCCGACCGCATCAGTGCCGCCAAGGACATCGCCATCGAGTTTATCTCCCAGCGGCCCTCCGACCGCATCGGCATCGTCGTCTTTGCCGGCGAGAGCTACACCCAGTGCCCGCTGACCACCGACCGTGCGACCCTGATCAACCTTATGAAGGAGGTGCAGACCGACCTCATCGAGGACGGCACCGCCATCGGCAACGGCCTCGCCACCGCAGTCGCGAGGATGATGGACTCCGACGCCCCGAGCAGGGTGGTGATCCTCCTGACCGACGGCGTCAACAACACCGGAGAAATCGCCCCGCAGACCGCCGCCGAGATCGCAAAGACCTACGGCATAAGGGTTTACACCATCGGCGTGGGCGCCAACGGCGAAGCCCCCTACCCGGTGATGACCCCCTGGGGCGTTGACATCCAGAACGTCAAGGTCGAGATCGACGAGGAGCTCCTCCAGGGCATCGCCGAGACCACCGGCGGCAGGTATTTCCGCGCGACGGACAACACCAAGCTCGCCGAGATATACACCGAAATCAACAAGATGGAGAAGGCCCGCACCACCATCGACAGCTTCCCCGTTTATAAGGAGCTGTTCACGCGCTACGCCCTCGCGGCGCTGGCCTGCCTGCTGCTCGAGCTTCTCCTCAGACTCCTTCTCCGCCGCCTGCCATGATATATTTCGCCCAATACAGATTTCTGCTCCTGCTGCTGCTCGTGCCGGTCATCCTCATCGCCTATGCGGTGAAGTGCCGCCTGCGCCGCAAAAGGATCCTCTCCCTCGGAGACGGGGATCTCGTGGAGCAGCTTATGCCATCATACTCAAAGTCAAAGGGTTGGGTGAGGGTTTCGCTGTTCTGCCTTGCGTTCGCGCTGTTTTCGGTCGGCCTCGCCCGTCCGCAGATAGGCGCCAAGCTCAGCGAGCACGAGGCCCGCGGCGCCGAGATAATGATATGCCTCGACGTGTCCAACTCGATGCTCGCCGAGGACTATTCGCCCAACCGCCTCGAGAGGGCCAAGCTCGCCATCTCGCGCATCGTGGACCGTCTCCAGGATGACCGCATCGGACTCATCGTCTTCGCCGGCTCGTCCTTCGTGCAGCTCCCCATCACCACCGACTACGTCTCCGCCAAGATGTTCCTGAGCTCCATCAGCACCGAGTCCGTGCCCGTGCAGGGCACAGCGATAGGCGACGCCGTGCTCACCGCCGCCAAGAGCTTCAGCGCCCAGAGCGACAAGAGCCGCGCCATCATCGTCATCACCGACGGCGAGAATCACGAGGACGACCCCGTGGACGCCGCGGAGCAGGTCGCACAGATGGGCATAAGGGTATATACGATAGGCGTCGGGTCGCTCCGGGGCCAGCCCATCCCCAAGGACGGGGACCTGATGAAGGACTCCGAGGGCAACATCGTCGTCTCGCGCCTCGACGAGGGGACCCTGCAGCAGATGGCGGACAAAGGCGGCGGCGCCTATGTCCACGCCGGCAACGAGGAGTTCGGGCTCAACCCCATCCTCGACGACATCTCCAGGATGGAGGACGAGAAGTTCAACTCCATCGTGTTTGAGGAGTATGACGAGCAGTATATGTATTTCTTCGCTGCCGCCTTGGCGCTTTTCGTGCTGGAAATGCTGATAGGGGAGCGCAGACACAAACGCAAACTATTTGACTGACAGATGATTGCTTCAAGACATATCGCTATCGCTCTCTGTGCGGCGCTGACGCTGCTCTCCGTCCCCTGCTCGGCTCAGGTGGACAGGCGCGACGTGCGCGCGGGCAACAGGAAGTTTCGCAAGGACTCCTACAAGGCGTCCGAAATCGACTACCGCAAGGCCGTCCTCAAGGACTCCCTCTCGGTCGCGGGCGAGTATGACCTCGCCTCGTCGCTCTACCGTCAGGAGGACTGGGAGGGCGCGGACAAGGCGCTGCAGACCATAAAGGACGTGGCACCGCAGACCCCCGACGCCGACAGGTACTACTACAATCTCGGTGACGTGGCTCTGCAGAAGAAGGACTACGCCGCGGCGGTGGAGGCGTTCAAGCAGTCGCTGCTGCTAACCCCGGGCGACCTGGACGCAAAGGAAAACTACATCTACGCCAAGCTGATGCTGCAGAACCAGCAGAACGGCGGCGGTGGCGGCGGCCAGAACGATCAGAACCAGGACCAGAATCAAGACCAGAATCAGGACCAGGATCAGGACCAGAATAACCAAGATCAGAATCAGGATCAGCAGAATCAGGATCAGAATCAGGATCAGCAGGGTCAGCAGCCCCAGGAGATGAAGATATCCCCTCAGCAGGCCCAGCAGATGCTTCAGGCCATCCAGGCGAAGGAGAAGGAAACCCAGGACAAGGTGAACAAGGAAAAGGCCGAGGCGCTGAAGTCCCGTCAGAAAGAAAAGAATTGGTAAAGATATGATAAAGAATAAGATAGCGGCTCTTTGCGTGTGTCTGGCGGTCACAGCCGCCTCCGCATTCGCGCAGACTTCGATAAAGGTGCAGGTGCCTTCCGTGGTGGCATCCGACGAGCAGTTCAACGTCTCGTTCATAATAGAAGGGGAAGACTCGCCCAGCAGCTTCACCTGGAGCGAAGGTGACGACTTCCAGCTGGTGTGGGGCCCCCAGAAGGGAAGCTCCACCAGCATCAGCATCATAAACGGCAAGCGTACAAAGTCCGTCCAGCACACCTATACTTATATCCTTCTGCCGAAGCGCACAGGCACTTTCACCCTTCCGCAGGCTTCCGCCGTGGTGGGAGGCGAGACCATAACTTCGCAGCGCGCCTCCATCGAGGTCCTTTCCGCAGGAGCTTCATCATCATCTTCTTCTTCGTCTTCATCCTCGTCTTCTTCTTCGGGCTCTTCCGCTTCTTCCTCAGGGTCGTCTTCTTCCTCCTCCACGGGGGAGATAGCGGGCGACGACCTTTTTTTGAGATTTACCCTCAGCCGCAGCAAAGTCGTTGTGGGTGAGCCTCTTACCGCGGCGCTCAAGCTCTATCAGAGAGTCAACATCGCGGGCTTCGAGGACGCAAGGTTCCCGACCTTCAACGGATTCTGGAGCCAGGAGGTGCTGGCGCCGAGCAACATAGAGTTCAAGCGCGAGAGCTACAACGGCGCCATCTACAACACCGCCGTCCTGCGCTCATATATGCTTATCCCCCAGCAGGCGGGCGACATCGTCATCGACCCCGCCGAGCTCGTGTGCCTTGTCAACGTGCGCGCAGCGACGAGCCGCACCGGCAGCATCTTCGACAGCTTCTTCCAGGACGACTACCGCACCATCCGCAAGAGGGTGACTTCGCCTTCGGCGACGGTCCACGTCTCCAAACTCCCCGACGGCGCTCCGGCGTCGTTTGGCGGCGGCGTGGGCACATTCTCGCTAAAATCCTCTGTGTCAAAGGATTCGCTCAAGACTCACGACGCCTCGTCCCTTATCGTCACCGTCACAGGACAGGGCAACGTCTCGCTCCTCGAGGCTCCGAAGGTCAACTTCCCGCCCGACTTCGAGGTCTATGACGTCAAGGTCAGCGAAAGCATCGACAAGTCCGGCGGCCGCACTTCCGGGTCCAAGACATTCGAGTACCCCTTCATCCCGCGCAGCCACGGCGACTTCGAGATCCCGCCCGTCGAGTACAGCTATTATGACATTTCCGCAGGCAAGTACGTGACTCTCAAAGGGGACCCTCTCCTTGTAAGGGTCGCCCGCGGCAACGACACCTCCGACTCCTCCGCCGCAGGAGGCCAGCTCGTGCAGGGCACGGTCCGCAAGGACGTCAAGAGCCTCGGCTCCGACATCCGCTTCATCTCCACCAAGGAGCCTTCCCTGTCCGAGAAGGGCAGTTTCTTTGTGTTCTCGCCGCTCTTCTGGTGCCTGCTCTCGCTGCTCCTCGCTCTCGCGGCAGGGGCCCTGGTCCTGCTGAAGGGACTCGCCGCACGCAGGTCCGACGTCGTCGGCACCCGCAGCCGCGCCGCCACCAAGATGGCGCAGAAGCGTCTCTCCCAGGCGGGCGGATACCTCAAGAACAACCTCTACACGGCATTCTACGAGGAGCTCCACAGGGCCCTGCTCGGATTTGTCTCCGACAAGCTCAATATGGACCTCGCCGACTTGTCCAAGGACAACATCGCCTCCTCGCTCGTCTCTGCCGGCGTCCCCGAAGGCATCGCCGCCGAGTTCACCGGCCTTCTCGACGCCTGCGAATACGCGCGCTACGCCCCTGACTCGGGGCACGACGCGATGTCCGCCCACTACGACACCGCCGTGACCGTCATTTCCCTTATCGACTCCAGTATGAAAAAGAAATCTTCCGGGGGGTCGGGCACTTCCGGGGCTTCGGGCTTTGGCTCTGGCTCTGGCTCTTCCGGGGCTTCGGGCTTTGGCTCTGGCTCTTCCGGGTCCTTTGGCTCGGGCCTCGGCGCTATCGCCCTCCTCGTCTCCGTCTCTCTGGCTCTTTCCGCCCCGCAGGCCTTTGCCGCCGTTTCGGGCGCTGCCGCCGGTGCGGTCGCGGCCGCTGGTTCTGTTTCGGGCG
>R15__coassemble_585_pt1 | contig 27531 bp, 24 predicted proteins | sample R15__metabat2_low_PE_040 | metagenome-assembled genome bin R15
CCCTCTCCTGGCGGCGTTCGAGCTGGGGAGAAGGTTCCTCGAGGAGCAGATGCGCCTGGATAAGCGTCCTATTGTCTCCGCCAGGCAGATATTCGACCTGATGATCCCGCATATGAAGGGACTGACTACTGAGGAATGCTGGGTGATACTTCTCAACAGCGCCAATTATGTGCTGTCGCGGACGCGTATGAGCGCGGGAGGGCTCAACTCGACCATCATCTCCTGCCGTCAGGTCGTGTCGACCGCTCTTTCCCAAAGGGCGGCGTCACTGATATTGGTGCACAACCATCCTTCGGGCAATCCGCGCCCCGGACGTGAAGACCTCAGACAGACGGCGCTTCTGAAGGAGGCTCTCGTCCCTTTCGGCATCACCCTGACAGATCACGTCGTCATCTGCGACGACTGCTGCTACAGTTTCGCGGATGACGACGTGTACAAGGCTCTGTGACCTAAAGCTCCTTGCGCAGGCGCGCCTTCGGTATGTCGAGCTGGTCGCGGTACTTGGCTATGGTGCGGCGCGCGACCTTGTAGCCCTTTTTGTTCATTTCCTCGACCAGCTGGTCGTCGGTCAGAGGCTTGCGCTTGTCCTCCGCATCGACGGCGTCCCTCAAGGCCTTCTTGAGCTCCCTTGTGGAGACCTCCTCGCCGGCCTGGTTCTCAAGTCCTTCGGAGAAGAAATACTTGAGGGGATAGATCCCGAAATGAGTCTCGATATACTTGCTGTTCACCACCCTTGAGATGGTGGAGATGTCAAACCCCGTGACTTCGGCTATGTCCTTGAGCACCATAGGTTTGAGAGAAGTCTCGTCACCATCGGTGAAATACTCCTTCTGATAGTCGATGATGGCCTTCATCGTGCTCTCCAGAGTGTTGTGCCGCTGTTTCAGGGCTTCGACGAACCATTTGGCCGAGTCTATCTTCTGCTTGACGAATGTGGCCGCTTCCTTCTGTGCGCGGTCGGACGAACCCTTCGCTTCGACAAGCATGTCAGCGTATTTCTTGTTTACGCGTATCTCCGGGATGTTGAACCGCGGCATCGTGAGCTTGAGTTCCCCGTCCACCAGGTCAAGTACGAAGTCGGGGACAACCTGCTGTGCCTGATCGTTGTACGAGTCGTCCACCTGCCCTCCCGGGGAGGGGTTGAGCTTGACAATCTTCGAGATGGCGGCCTTGAGCTCCTTCTCGCTTATGCCCATACGGGTCATTATCTTCTGGAAATGCTTGTTGGTGAACTCCTGGAAGTGGTCCTCGAGGATGATCTGGGCGTTGCGCACGTCATCCGTCTGACGGAGGCGGTCCAGCTGTAACTGGAGACATTCCCTGAGGTCCCTGGCGCCGACTCCGGCGGGGTCGAACTGCTGGATGATTTCCAGGATTTCCGACACCTCTTCGTATGAAGTCTCTATGTTTTCGCGGAAAGCTATGTCATCCACCAGCGAGTCCAGATCGCGCCTGAGGTAACCGTCGTCGTCCAGGCTGCAGATTATGTAGCGGCCGACCGCCATCTGCCTCTCGTTCAAGTGTTTGAAGCCCAGCTGAGAGAGCAGGCTCTGGGTGAAGCTCTCCTTTACGGAGAAGGTGTTGTACTCGGGACGCTCGTCCTTGCCGTAGTTGTTGACGCGCAGCTTGTATGCGGGAATAGGGTCGTCGGCGTCCAGCTCGTCTATGGAGATGTCCTTGGGCTCGTCGTCATCGTCGTCGCGTCCTTCCGAGGGACCGTCGTCCAGGACAGGATTGTCCTCAAACTCACTTTTCACCCTCTGCTCCAGCTCCTGGATGGGCAGTTCGATGAGTTTGATGGTCTGGATCTGAAGCGGAGATAGCTTCTGGACCTGTTTCTGTTCCAGTCCTTGCTTTATCATATCAATGAACGACCTGTATGGTGTCGACGATGTAGCTGTGTTTCTTGTCCACAATCGGGTAATTTATGTTCTCCCTCACGACGAACGCTCCGGGGAAGTCTGCCTTGAGCGTCTGCATCAGCTGCATTGCCTCGGATTTGGTGCGGAAGTCCCCGACCGTCACTTTAAAATAAGGACTTGCGAACGTCCTGTACGCCCCGTGTCCCGGGTAGAGGGACTTGAACCGGTTGAGAGCGGCCTCCGAAGCTCCTCTGGAGTCCTGTTTTCCTTCGAAGAATATCCTGACGCGGTAGCCGGTGAGCTTCTTTGACTTGTTTTTCTCGATCCGGCTCTTCATCGCGCTGGAGACCGCCTGGCTCTGGCTCACTTCCACGAGGGAGAAGATGTCCTTTCCCTTCAGGGACTCGTCCACTCCCGCGACGGGGACATAGACGAGCGAGTCCACGACCTCCTGCGCCTCTGCGCCAAGGCAGACGCTCAGCAGCGCGAACAATATGATTATGATTTTCTTCATACGGCCAATTCGTTTATGATCATGTCGAGGTATGCGGCGGCGATGTCCCCCTCGATCAGGTCAAGTATTTTTATGTTCTTGAATTTCAATGTCTTTCCAAGCCCGCACCTGAGCCTTACCCGCATTGTGAGATCCACCGTCATCTCTTCGAAGTCCTTGGAGGAGGCCAGCTTCAGGAGGTCCGAAAGGCCGATCCCCTTCGAAAGGGACCCGCTGCAGGAGAGGGGATAGACCGCGCTGCTGCGGCGCGCGACGGTTACCTTGCCCGCTTCGAAAGCCGCGAACTCGCGCTCCCCGTCCATCACCGTGCCTGTTATCTTGCTGATGGTGAGTTGGGGACCGGGATTGGTCACTCCCAGGTTGAGCACGGCCTTCACTGCCCTCAGGCCGCTGGGCGTGAGGGACTGGACCGAGCAGGAGGTTATCTTGAATCCCTGTCCGGCGGAGCACGACGAAACCGCCGCCGCGGCGGTCAGGGCCAGAAGTATGTAAAGCAGTCTCTTCATAGGGGCTTTTCTTTGTCGCAAAGATATAAAAAAATCCTATCTTTGCGTTGCATTTCCTCAAGGGTCGTGCCAAAACGTTTTTTTATGAAGAAGGTATATATCGAGACATACGGCTGCCAGATGAACGTCAATGACACCGAAGTGGTGTTCGCAATCCTCTCCGGGAGCGGCTACGTCCGCACGGAGGACATCTGTGAAGCGGACGTCATAATGGCAAACACCTGCTCCGTCCGTGACAACGCCGAGCAGAGGATAAGGGGAAGGATCGAGCATTTCAATCTCCAGAGACGCTCCAGGCGGGTCGTGGTCGGGATCCTCGGCTGTATGGCCGAGAGACTCGGGGATTCGCTCCTGTCCGGAGGCAAGGTGGACGTCGTGGCGGGTCCCGACGCGTACCGCCGTCTGCCGCAGATGCTCAGCGACGCGCTGGAGGGTACGCCCCGGGTGGACGTGCAGCTTTCCCGCGAGGAGACATACGCCGACATCGTGCCTGTACGGACGGACCGTAACGGCGTGTCAGCGTTTATCTCCATAATGAGAGGCTGCAACAACGTCTGCTCCTACTGCGTCGTCCCCTATACCCGTGGAGCCGAGCGCAGCCGCGACGCCCATTCCATCGTGCGCGAAGCCTGCGACTGCTTCGAGAGAGGTTACAGGGAAGTGACCCTTCTGGGTCAGAACGTCGATTCGTACCATTGGACTTCTCCCACAGGGGAGGACGTCAGTTTCGCGCGGCTGCTGGAAATGGTGGCGCAGGTGAGCCCCGACCTTCGCGTGCGCTTCTCCACTTCCAATCCCCAGGACTTCTCCGACGAGTCCATCGCCGTGATGGCCCGCTACGACAATATCTGCAAGCACATCCATTTCCCGGTCCAGTCGGGGTCGAACCGCATGCTGGAGAAGATGCGCCGGCGCTATACGCGCGAATGGTACCTCGAGAGGGTCTCGAGGATCCGCGAGGCCATGCCGGACTGCGGCCTCACGACCGACGTCATCGCAGGGTTCTGTTCCGAGACGGAGGAGGACCACCGCGACACGCTGAGCCTCTTTGAGGAGGTCGGCTTCGACACGGCATTCATGTTTTATTATTCGGAGCGTCCCGGCACCATCTCGGCGCGCCGCTATCCCGACGACGTGGACATCGAGACAAAGACCCGGCGTCTCAACGAGATAATCGCTCTCCAGAACCGCAAGAGCCTCGAGAGTTACCGCCGCGACATCGGAAAGACCTTCCGCGTGCTGGTGGAGGGCCCTTCGAAGAAGAATCCTTCCGAGCTCTGCGGCCGCGCCTCCAACAACAAGATGTGCGTCTGGCCCGACTCCGTCCACAAGGCGGGCGACTACGTGGACGTCACCGTCATTGACTGCACATCCGCCACGCTACTTTGCACTCTGGCCCGATAGGACGCAGTTAAAGCAAAAGGGAGGCTGACAGTTTTTGTCAGCCTCCCTTTTGCTTGGGGTGCGATGTGGGGCTCGAACCCACGACAACCAGAACCACAATCTGGTGCTCTACCAACTGAACTAATCGCACCGTGTTGGACTGCAAAGGTAGTGAAAAAATGTGATTGACAAAATTTTTTATTATATTTGTGTGATTTACTAACCTTAAAAACACTTTTGACATATGGCACGTGAAATAAAATTCTCTCTCGTATACAGAGATATGTGGCAGTCCTCGGGCAAGTATCAGCCCAGAGCGGACCAGCTGGTGCAGGTGGCGCCCGCTATCATCGACATGGGATGTTTCGACAGGGTCGAGACCAACGGCGGTGCATTCGAGCAGGTCAACCTCCTCTATGGCGAGAACCCCAACAAGTCCGTCCGCGCCTGGACCGCCCCGTTCCACAAGGCAGGCATCGAGACGCATATGCTCGAGCGTGGACTCAACGCCCTCAGGATGAACCCCGTACCCGCCGACGTGCGTGAGCTGATGTTCAAGGTAAAGAAGGCTCAGGGCACGGACATCGCCCGCTCCTTCTGCGGTCTGAATGACCACCGCAACCTCCGTCTATCCGTCGAATACGCCAAGAAGGCGGGGATGATCTCCCAGGCCGCCCTTTCCATCACCAACTCCCCGATCCATACCGTGGAGTATTATATGGGTGTGGTGGACAAGCTCGTGGAGTACGGCACAGATGAGATCTGCCTCAAGGACATGGCGGGTGTCGGCCGTCCCACCACCCTCGGAAAGCTCGTGAGTGAGATAAAGAAGAAATATCCTCATATCAAGGTCCAGTATCACGGCCACACCGGTCCGGGATTCTCCCCGGCTTCGATGCTCGAGGTCGCCCGCGCGGGCGCTGACTATCTCGACGTCGCCGTGGAGCCCCTCTCCTGGGGCAAGGTCCATCCCGACGTCATCACCATCAGAGAGATGATGAAGGCTGACGGCTTCCTCGTGAAGGATATAAATATGGACGCATATATGGAGGTGAGGTCGCTGACCCAGTCATTCATAGACGACTTCCTCGGCTACTGGATCAACCCCACCAACTCTCAGATGACTTCGCTCCTGGTGGGCTGCGGCCTGCCCGGCGGAATGATGGGCTCGATGATGGCCGACCTTCTCGGATTCAAGGACGCCATCAACGCCGCGGAGAGGTCTCACGGCCAGCCGGTAAGCAGCCTTGACGCCCTGATGGTCAAGCTCTTCAACGAGGTCGAGTATGTATGGCCCAAGCTCGGCTATCCTCCTCTCGTGACCCCGTTCAGCCAGTACGTGAAAAACACCGCCCTGATGAACCTCTTCAATCTTGCCAGCGGAAAGCCCCGCTTCTCCACCATCGACAAGGACACCTGGGGGATGATACTCGGCAAGATGGGCACCCTGCCCGGACCTCTCGCACCCGAGATTGTCGCTCTCGCGAAGGAGAAGGGCTTCGAGTTCCAGACAGGCAATCCTCAGGACAACTATCCCGACGAACTGCCCAAGTTCCGCGCGATGATGGACGAGGAAGGCTGGGACTACGGCGAGGACGACGAGGAGCTCTTCGAGCTCGCAATGCACGAGCGTCAGTATCGCGACTACCGCTCCGGCATCGCCAAGGAGCGCTTCTACAAGGACCTCGAGACTCTGAAGGAAAAGGCGGGCGCCCCGATAGTGATCAAGCGCCCCGTCGTCGAGATGCCCGAGTTCGACGTCAAGGCTTACGCCGAGAAGTATCCCAAGGCCACTCCGCTGCAGGCTCCCGTAAAGGGCAAGCTCCTCTGGGAGGTGGACGCCGAGGATGACTCCAAGGCTCCCGTGGCCGGCACCGCCGTCGAGGCGGGCAAGCCCGCAGGCTATGTCCAGACCTATTACGGTATGGAGGAGATTGTCCCTGCCGTGAGCGGCCGCATAGTCGCCGTTACCGGAGCCCAGGGCAAGGACGTCGTCAAGGGCGAGATAGTCGCTTTCGTGGAGTAGGCGGTCACGCCGGATTCCTTAAAATACACACCCGTCGCTATGAAGAAAACATTTATGATTGCAATGGCTCTGCTCGCGGCGGTGTCCGCATCCGGGCAGAGAGTGATGGAGCGTTTGGACAGGGGCCTTGTCGGCCAGTCCACCGCTGACGGTGCATATCTGAGTTGGCGCTGGCTCTCTTCTGACCCGGATGACGTGACTTTCGACATTTACAGGGTGCCGCAAGGAGAAGTGACGAAACCTTCGAAATTCACAAAGAAGAAATATCGTCTCAACCCTTCGCCGATATCGCTGACCACCGATTTCGTGGACAGCGCCGTCGACAAAGGGACAGCCAATACCTGGATCGTGAAGTCCTCGGCCGGGGACGTGGCGACATTCTCGCTTGAGGCGGGAGCGTCGGTGAAAAATTACTTCTCCGTTCCTCTCCAGGTGCCCGCGCCGCGAAAGATCGATGGGCTCTACGAGCTGGATGACCGCCCGCAGCGGGAGTACACGTTCTCCGCCAACGACTGCAGCGTGGGCGACCTTGACGGTGACGGCGAGTATGAGATAGTCGTGAAATGGTGGCCTTCCGCCAACACCCTTCCTCCCCGCACGGGGATGACGGGTGTGACGATATATGACGCGTACAAGCTCGACGGGACACTTATGTGGCGCATCGACTGCGGCGTAAACATCCGTTCCGGGGCGGCGTACAACCAGTTCCTGGTGTATGATTTCGACGGCGACGGCCGCTCCGAGATAGCCTTCAAGACCGCCGACGGCACCATCGACGGACTTGGCCATCCGATAGGGGATCCCGACAAGGACTGGCGCACCCACGATCTGAACTCCGGTACCTACGGAAAGATAGTCGAGGGTCCGGAGTATCTCACCGTTTTTGACGGCACTACCGGAGAGGCTCTCGCCACGACCGAGTACATTCCGTCCAGATTTCCGCTCGACGGCTGGGGCGGCATAGGCGGCAACGGCGGCAATGACACCACCGGCGGCCGCGCTGACCGTATGACCGCCTGCGTGGCTTACCTCGACGGGCATCTGCCCAGCATAGTGATGATCCGCGGATGGTACGGGCGCACCGCCGTGACGGCATATGATTGGCGCGACGGACAGCTCACCTGCCGTTGGGCGTTCGATTCAGAAGGACCGGACAATCCCTATTCGGGAATGGGCAACCATTCGGCGACCGTGGCAGACTTCGACGGCGACGGATTCGACGAAGTCTGCGTGGGTGCAATGACGGTGGACCACGACGGCAAGGGACTCTACACCACGGGTCTTCGCCACGGGGACGCTCTGCACGCGGGGGATCTCATCCCGTCGCGCCCGGGCCTCGAGGTGTTCGGAGTCCACGAGAATGAGGAGTCCACGGTGCGTTTCCAGACCCCCGGCTCGGCTCTTTACGACGGCGCCACGGGTGAGATTGTCTGGAGCAACAACCCCGCCGTAGACGTGGGCCGCGGAATGGCCGCCGACATCGATCCGGATTATCCCGGGGTCGAATGTTGGGGAGCCCCCGGAGGGACGCGCAGAAGCGATACGGGCGAGCCGATATACTCTCAGACCCCTTCTTCGGTCAATTTCGGCATCTGGTGGGATGCGGACCCGTTGAGGGAGCTGCTGGACCGCACGGAAGTGTCCAAGTGGGACTGGAAGAACAGAAAGACAGATGTCATAATGAGGGCGGAAGGCGTGGTGTCCAACAACGGCAGCAAGTCCAATCCCTGCCTCTCAGGCGACCTTTTCGGAGACTGGAGGGAGGAGGTGATCTTCGCCACCCCGGACAGCCGCGAGCTGCGCATCTTTATGACGGATATTCCTGCGCAGAACCGTATGACCACCCTTATGCACGACGCTCAGTACCGCCTTGCCATCTGCTGGCAGAACGTGGCGTACAACCAGCCTCCGCATCCGTCATTCTTCATCGGCGCGGATATGGAGCCGGCGCCGAGGCCTGTCGTCGCCTTCCCCGAGAGCAGGTAAGCAATGGACAAGAAAGAGATGCGCGCTCAGACGGCTTCGCGCAAGCGGGCGATGTCCTCTTCGGAAAGAAAGGCCGAGGAGGACGCGGTCTGGCGCGCGGTCGAGGCGTTGGAGAGTTTCAAGGGGGCTGCCACCACCCTGCTGTACGCTTCGCTTCCCGACGAAGTGGACACCTTCTCCTTCATTTGTAAATGGGAAGGGCGCAAACGCATCCTGCTGCCGCTGGTGCAGGGGGAGTCTCTGGTGCTGAAGGAGTACCTGCCCGATCGTGTGCATCCCGGATACAAATCAATTATGGAGCCTGACGCGGACCTCCCGGACATTCCTGTTTCGGAAGTGGATTTCGCGATAGTCCCGGGAGTGGCTTTCGATGTGGATGGTTACAGGCTGGGCCGGGGGAAGGGATATTATGACCGTCTGCTGCCGGCGCTGAAATGCCCCGTCATAGGGGTGTGCTATGACTGCCAGGTCGTGGAGAGGGTGCCGAGGGAAGAATGGGATGCCCCCGTGTCAGGAGTGGTGAGCGGAAGGGGAAATTATCTTCTGCAGGAGAAATCGGTCCAGTAGGCCTCCCTCTGACGGACGTAGGCGTTGCCTTCGACGGCGTACCATTCCCATCTGACCCTGATGATGAAGGTGGAGTTGACCTTGTCCGCATAGTCGGAAATCTTGAAGGAGACGTATTTGCCCTCGAGTCCGAGCTTTGAAGTGTCGACATCCTCATTGTCGAAACACTCGCCGTATCCATTGTGCTTCAGGTCGAAATACAGGGTGTCGGCGTTGCTCTGAGCATCGTCGAAGACGAGGTCGAAACTGTGCTCGGTGTCAGACGACGTGACGGACGTGAACTGCAGCAGAGTGTTTATGTATCCGTTTCCGATCCATCCCTGATAGACGTTGAGGGCGTCGTCTCCCACCTCGTCCCAGTCTGCCGAGCTGGCGTCTATGGGGGTCTTCACCGTCACCTTGGTGCAGGTGTTGAGGCGGATGTCGTACTCGTCTTCATTCTCTTCGTTCCTTTGCAGGACGTCGCATTCGATGAACAGCCTTTCTCCAGGGGTGAGAGTGGCGCCGGACACATTTTCGGTGATGTTGTACACTATGCCGCCGTCGGATATGACACTGGTAGGGCTCTGGACGTTGCACATTCCGCTGTCGGAATAGAGAAGGGTGTTGTCAAAGAGACATCCTGTCGCGCAGAAAAGGAGCGAAGACAGGCAAACGAGCGTGAAAAGGAAACGTTTCATTTCAGATGTATGGTTTTTCTTGCATTGGGGTGACATATTATCTGGATGTCGACGCCGTCCACCTTGTAACCTTTGTACCGCCTGTTTTTCAGCTTGGACTCCACAAGCTCGATGAGCTCCTCGTCCAGAATGTCGCGATAGTCGTTGTTGACGCAGTCGTACAGATGGATGTGCTTGAAGGTGTTGACGTCGAAATACATCTTGTTGTTGGCGCTGAGACGGTGGCTGTAAATGCCGAGAAGGGCCATCTGGGAGAGGATGTTGTACACCGAAGCGACGGAAACCCCGGCCTTGCCTTTATCACTTAGCCAGTCACTCACCTGGTCTGCGCTGGCGTGGCCGAGGCTCAGCATGGCCTCGTGCACAGCTATCCTCTGGGGAGTGGCTTTGAGGGAGTGGCTTTTCAGCGCGGACTTGAAAAGGTCCATCGGGGAAGGCTCGCGTTCTGTTGTATTCATAATGTATAAGTCAGTGCAACTGACCGCAAAGTTAAGATAAATTGTTTATATTTGCACGTTTTAGAGATGAGTATGGAAAAGATTAAGCTTCTCGTCATCGGAGGAGGCCCTGCAGGCTATACTGCAGCCATTTATGCGGCGCGCGCCGCTTTGTCCCCTGTCCTTTATGAAGGGATGGAGCCCGGAGGGCAGCTTACCACCACCACGGTGGTCGAGAATTTCCCGGGATTCAAGGACGGCGTGGACGCCAACCTTCTGATGGACACGATGCGCTCCCAAGCGTCCAGGCTCGGCGCCGACATCCGGCGCGGGACCGTGACCTCGGTGGACCTGTCCTCCAGGCCTTTCCGCTTTACGATTGACTCGGAGACCGTCATCGAGGCTGAAGCCGTCATCATTGCCACAGGCGCCGCCGCGAAATATCTCGGCCTCCCTTCGGAGCGCAAGTTCCGCGGTATGGGAGTCTCCGCCTGCGCGACCTGCGACGGATTCTTTTACCGCAAGAAAGACGTCGCCGTGGTGGGCGGCGGCGACACCGCCTGCGAGGAGGCCACTTATCTCGCCGGCCTGTGCCGCAAGGTCTATATGATAGTGCGCCGCGACGTGCTCCGCGCGTCCAAGGCGATGCAGCAGCGGGTCGCCTCGACCCCCAACATCGAGATATTGTGGAACACCAACACTCAGGAGGTCCTCGGTGACGAATACGGAGTGACCGGAGTCCGTCTGCTGAAAAAGGATGGTACTGTTTTTGATATCGACGTCGACGGCTTTTTCCTCGCCATCGGCCATCACCCCAATTCTGACCTGTTCAAAGAATGGGTGGCCGTCGATGAGCAAGGATATATAGTCACGGACGGCAAGTCCTCGCGCACCAGTGTCGAAGGCGTTTTCGCCGCAGGCGACGTGCAGGACCCGACATATCGACAAGCGGTGAACGCCGCAGCCTCGGGATGTCGCGCCGCCCTTGACGCCGAGAAATTTTTATTGCGAATTTGAATGACAAAATGAAATACCTGAAAATCTTTCTGCCCCTTGTCCTGCTGGCCGCCACGGCCCTGACAGGATGCAAGTCCGAGTACGAGCTCCTTCTCGAAGGCAATGACGTCGACGCCAAGTACGCCGCGGCTTTCGATTATTTCAACCAGGGCAAGTACACAAAGTCCTCACAGCTCTTCGAGTCCCTCGCTTCGATCACCGGCGGCACCGCCAAGGATGACACCGTGCAGTATTACTGGGGCCTGAGCAACTACCGTTTCAAGGACTATTATACGGCGGAAACCAATTTTATGTCCTTCATCGCGAGCTATCCGCTCAGCCCCTTCGCCGAGGACGCCAGGTATTTCAGGATCGACTGCCTGTACCGCCAGACGCTCCGCTACGAGCTGGACCAGAAGCCGACCTACTCGGCCATCTCGTCCATCGAGGAGTATATAAAGGACTATCCTCTGTCCCCTTATCGTGTGATATGCGACAATATGCTCATCGACCTGAACGAGAGGCTCGACCGCAAGGCCTACGAGGCAGCACGCCTCTATTATAAGATGGAGGACTATCAGGCCGCCACCGTGGCGCTGAAGAATGTCCTGAAGGATGACTCCGAGAATATCTACCGTGAGGACATCCTCTACCATATCGCGATGTCGTCCTACAAGTACGCTTCAATGAGCGTGCCCGCAAAACAGAAGGAGAGATACCTCCTCTTCGTGGATGACTATCTCAACTTCGCGGGAGAATATCCGGACTCGGCTTATCGCAAGGAGTTGAACACCCTGTACAAGAGAGCCCAGAAGGTCCTGGGAAGGACTTCTGCCGTGGTCGGTGCTGAAGATGCCGAGGAGGACGAGGAAGAATAGTCGCCGCTTTCAAAAAAAATGAAACTTTCCGCGCAGCAGCGGCAGTATTCAATTTGAAAGAACCAAAAATGCAAGACAAAGTGAAAAAGATCCCTACAAACACCATCACCCGTGACGTCAAGGATATCGCCGCCCCTACCGGCAATATCTACGAGTCCGTGGTCGTCCTTTACAAGAGAGCCAACCAGATAGCCCTCGCGGAGAAGAAAGAGCTCAACAAGAAGCTTGAGGATTTCAAGCAGGAGCACGACACTATGGAGGAAACCTTCGAGAACAAGGAGCAGATCGAGATTTCGAAATATTACGAGAAGCAGCCGAAACCGGACCTGGTAGCCATCGCGGAGTTCGAAAATGACGAACTCTTCTACAGAAGGGCTAAGCAGGCGGAGGACTAGGCTCTATGCTCAGCACCCTCAGCGTCAGACATTACGCTTTGATAGACTCTCTGGACATCTCATTTCCGGAGGGTCTGATCATTATTACAGGGCAGACGGGAGCCGGCAAGTCGATCCTGCTGGGCGCCCTGTCCCTGTTGATGGGCGCAAAGGCTGACGCCGGCGCCATCGGCGGCGGAGCGGAAAGCTGCGTCGTCGAAGGGGAGTTCTCCCTTGCAGATACTGAGGAGATAAGGACGATTCTCGACGAGAATGACGTGGAATGGTGCGACGGCACCCTGCTCTTGCGGCGTGTCGTCCACGCTTCCGGCAGGTCGCGCTCGTTCATAAATGACTCTCCAGTCCCGCTTCCGGTGCTGCAGCGCCTCTCTTCACACCTCGTCGATATCCATTCCCAGCATCAGAGTCTCCTGCTGACTGACAAGCGTTTCCAGCTCTCGATGCTGGATTTTTATGCCTCGGATGCGTCTCTGCTCAGCGCATATCGCGCTTCTTACCGTGCACTGGCGTCTTTGAAGGCATCTCTTGACGAGGCTGTCAGGCGCCTGGAAAGCCTGGCGGCGCAGAAGGATTACAACGAGTCGCAGTACAGGCAATTGGAGGCTGCGGCATTGAAGGACGGCGAGTTGGAGGAACTTGAAGCGGAGCAGCGGCAGCTCGCAAACGCCGAGCAGATAAAGGAGGACCTCTTCACCATCCGAGAGAGCCTCTCTCCTTCAGAAGATGACAGACCTTCCACGGAGTCCATCCTGCGCTCGTCCGCATCCCTGCTGGACAGAGTGTCCAAATACGTCCCTCAAGCTTCGCAGCTGTCCGACAGGCTTTCCTCGCTGCGCATTGAGCTGGACGACATCCTCTCTGAAGTCGAGACCATCAGCGACAGGATTGACGTGTCGAGTGACCGCCTGCAGGCAGTCGAGGCAAGGATGGGAGTCCTTTATGACCTTCTCTCGAAACATTCCTGCCGGACCGTCGGCGAGCTTATCGAGGTGAGGGACAGATATTCGGAGTCCCTCCTGGACACGTCCTCGCTTGAAAATACAGTGAATGAGTTGCGTCGGAGCATTGAGGAGGAGTCTTCGCGCCTTGACAGTGCCGCGGCGGCGCTGAGGACCGCCAGAAGGAACGCCGCCCCGTCATTTGCCGCCGCGGTCACAGAGTCGCTGAGATTCCTTGAAATCGAAGGAGCTGTCTTCGATGTCGTATTGTGCGAAACCCTCCCGGGGCCTGACGGAGCCGATGAGGTGACGTTCATCTTCTCCTCGGCGGGGCAGCGCCCGGTGGAAGTCGCGAAATGCGCGTCCGGCGGTGAGATGTCCCGCATAATGCTGAGCCTCAAGGCCTTGATGGCTCGCTACACCCAGATGCCGACTATGATTTTCGATGAGATAGACTCCGGTGTCTCGGGGAGCGTTGCGGACAGGATGGGCTCGATGATCTGCCGAATGGGAAAGGATATGCAGGTGTTCGCCATCACCCATCTCCCCCAGGTCGCGGCCAAAGGGGACGCCCATTATCTGGTCACCAAGTCCCTCGACGCCGACGGCAAGGCCGTTTCGTCCATATCTGCGCTTGGAAAGGAGGAAAGGGAGCGCGAGGTCGCGCGAATGCTCAGCGGCTCCGTCATCACCGACGCCGCTCTCGCCAATGCCAGGTCTCTGCTGGAAGAGAAAGTTTAATTTACGATCTTTATGCTGAAATCGGGGCCGTAGACGATGCGTCTGACGGCCTTGTTTGTGTATCCGCCGCCCGGAGTCCGCTCGAATCTGAAGTCAGACTGGAGCCCTTTTAAGGTCTGGGAGTCAAGCTTGTCAATCCAGCGGGAGCCGTACTTGGAGCTCATCTTTGCAAAGTTGTAGGCGGTGTCGTAGCCCTGGAACGCGAACGGTCCCGGCTCCGTGTTGAAGAGAGCCCTGTATGCGAGAAGGAACCTTTGCACCTTGACATCCTCGTAGTCAATGTAATAGGAGATGGATGCGTGAAGGTTGGTGTTGTGGAGGTTCTCCACCTCTATGGTCTCGAAGGAACGCACCTTAGAAAGGCAGTAAAGCGCTATCACGTGCTTTCTGTGGGAGAGAAGGTTGGCGTGCCTTACCACGTCGCTTACGAAGGCTTCCTTCTCGGATGCGACGACAATGCGGGTGGTGAAGCCTTCTCCGGCTGCCACCTTCTCGATGCTGCCGGCAATGTCCTTGCCTTCGAGAAGGCCGTAGGAAATCGTCGAGTATTCAAGTCCAGACTGCTCAAGATGGCTGACCAGGGCGGCTGCCGCGGCGCTCAAGGCCGCTCCTTTCTCCTGGAGAAGCACTATCTTGTCGGAGGAACGTTTCTCTTGCCCCAGCCATTTGACAAGGTCGGCGCACTGTGCGTCCGAAGAGCTCGGCGCCTGGATGAAATTGCGTGTAGAGTCTGCAAGATGGGCGGCTTTCGGCTCGAGAGGGGACACTACGGGAGTGCTGCCGTGAGGTATGTCGAGCACGGCGGAGAGGTCGGATGCGGAAATCGGGCCGAGCACAAAGTCGCATCGTCCGAGTCTGTCCTGTGACAGGGCTCCCACTCCCGTGCTGCAGTCATAAACGTTCAGATCGAGCGAAATGCCTTCGTCCTTAAGCTCGCGCGCCGCCATCAGCACTCCGCTGTAGAAATCCAGATTGTTCTCCGAAGGACTCTTCGATGCGTTGAACGGGAGCACAAGCTCGGCCGTAATGTCGTTCTTTCCTGTGTAGAATATCTCATCCGCCTTGTCGCTTATGGCGTCCGCTATGTCCCCGAGGATCTCCTTTCCTTCCTGGATGGCCCCGGAGATGGCTTCCGTCGCCGCGTCGACGACGGACCCCTGCCCTTCGGTCTCCGCTCCGGCTCCGACAGGGATCCTGAGCTTCTGCTTTCTGGAGAGGGTGGGGGAGGTCATCGAATTGGCCTTCATTATCGCTTCTTTGGAAACGCCGTATTTCCTGGCGATTATGCCGAGGTCCTCATACCACTTGACGGTATGGTAGATATAGTCCTCCGCGGTTTCGGCAGGCTCCGGAGCGGAGGCTGCGGCTGCGGGAGCCGTGGTTTCAGTTACGGTGGAGGCGGTTTCCGACGCCTGTTCCACGATGGGGATCAGCAGGATCTGGTAGGTCTTCAGCCCCTCCTGTTCGAGCTTGAGCGTGGGGTTGGCGTCGTAGATGTCCTGCACGGTGACCCCGTAAGCCTTGCTGATGGAAAAGAGGGTCTGGCGCTCCAGCACTACGTGTGAATAGTAGAGCTTGCCGTTCTCCTTTACCTTGTCCTTGGAGATGGTGACGGGAGTGGGGACGTAGTCCGTCTGTTGTGCGGCCGACGGCAGACCCGTCGTCAGGACGAGGGCGGCGGCAAGTAAGGCTGTGACACTCTTTTTCATAGGCTTCGTTTATATTGTGGACGCAAAGTCCAGGAGCGCCTTGGCGAATGCGGACCAGCTGAGGTGCTGTTTTTCCGCGCGTATGCGCTCCACGCACCGGTCGCGCTTCGCCGGGTCGGCGAAATAATCTTCAATCTCCTTCCGGATGCTCTCCGGAGTGGCTTCGGACGCTGCAATACCCGTGCCCGTGTCGCCTATCGTTTCCTTCAGGCCACCTACCGAAGTGACTATCATCGGCACTTCGAAATGGTACGACACGGAGCTGATGCCGCTCTGCGTGGCGCTCCTGTAGGGAAGCACCGTGACGTCTGCGGCAGAGAAGTATTTCTTGACCTCCGAGTCCCTTATGTACTTGGGAAACACCTTGATCCTGTCCTTTCCCGGGCAGGAGTCGATTATCTCCTGATAAGGCTCGAACGACCCGTAGGGCTCTCCGGCAACGATGAGCTGGCAGTCCTCGGAAAGGCCCTTGAACGCCTCGAGCAGGATGTCCAGGCCCTTGTACTCGCGGATGAGGCCGAAGAAAAGGATGTTCTTCTTTCCGTGCTCAAGGCCGAGGATGTCCTCCGCTTCGGTGCGGTCGAGCTTATCCCCGAAATGCGAATAAAGGGGATGGTACAGCACCTTGGAAGGCTTCCCTGTCCCGAAAGAAAGGAAATCGTTGTTGACCTCGGAGCAAAGGGTGACGAAAGCGTCGCATCCTTTCAGGAAGTAGCGGGTGAAGGGCTTGTCGAAGAACCGCCTTTCGTGCGGGATGACGTTGTCCAGGATTCCGATCACCTTGCAGCGTGGGTTCATATGACGGGCCACGTAGCCGAGCGAGGGCCCGAAGTAGGACATCCAGTATCTCATTATCAGGATGTCCGGGTCCCATTTGCGGATTTTCTTTGCTGTGGAGGCGTAAGAAAACGGATTGACCGTATCCAGCAGAGCTTCGGACTCTATGGATACGGCCTCGTCATCCGGTGTGACATACTGGGTTTTCCCGGGGAAGAGGAACGAAGGGTACTGCCTTGAAAAGGTGAACGCCCTCACTTCATGCTCTCGGCTCAGCTCTCCGTACAGGTTGGCGTTAAACTGGGCTATTCCTCCTCTGTAGGGATAGAAACTTGACAGTATGGCTATCTTCACGGGAAATTATTTCTCGTTCTTGGTCTTTACGTACTCCTCGTTGAGACCCGCGATGATCGCGTCGGTGATGTCGAGCTCGGGGTCACCCGCCACGACGGGCTGAGGGAGGAGGTCACCCTGGGTGGCGATGATAAGAGCATATCCCTTCTCCTCGTTGAACTCATCGATGAAGGTCTTGATGGCGTTGGCGATCTGGTTCATCGTCACGGCCTGCTCCTCCTGCATCTCCTGCTGCTTCTGGTTGTAGTAAGCCTGGAAGTCGTTCTGCTGCTTCTGGAGCTTCTCGCTCTGGACCTCGGCGGTGCTCCTTGTGAGGAGTCCCTTGTCAATCTTCTCCTGGAATGCGTTCACGTCGCTCTGGAGCTTGTTGCCTCTCCTGGTGACTTCCTGGTCGATGCTCTCGAGCTTGGTCTGGAGGACGCTGCTCAGGTCGTTCGCCATATCATACTCGTTCATGACCCTGTCGAGGTTGAAGTAAACGATTGCGCCTTTCTGTGCGGCGGATCCGGTGCCTTCCTCGGCGGCTGCGGCCGCGGGCTGGGTCTGGCAGGAAGAGAATGAAACGATGCCTGCTGCGAGAGCCAGGACGCTGAGAATCAAAGTGGTCTTTTTCATTTTATTTTTTGTTGTTGATTATCTGAGACTGCAAAAGTAATCAAAAATTCCGTATCTCCGACAGATATGCCCCAATAGTTTTCTCCAAACCCATATACAGGGCGTCGCAGATGAGCGCGTGGCCGATGGACACTTCGTCCGTCCAAGGGATGGTGCGGATGAAGAAGGAGAGGTTCTCCAGGCTGAGGTCGTGTCCGGCGTTGAGCCCGAGTCCGAGCTCTCGCACCCTTTCCGCGGTCCGGAGATAGGGGGCGATGGCCTTTTCGGGGCTTGAAGTGAACATCTCCGCATAGGCTGCGGTATAGAGCTCGACCCTGTCGGCGCCGCACTTTGCTGCACCTTCCGCCATCGCCGGGTCCGGGTCGATGAATATCGAAGTGCGTATCCCCTTGGATTTGAACTCCTTGCAGATCGCGGTGAGAAAGTCCCTGTGAGCGACCGTGTCCCATCCGGCGTTGGAAGTGATGGCGTCGTGGGCGTCCGGGACGAGGGTCACCTGGTCCGGGACCACCTCGCATACGAGGTCGATGAAGGAGGGAATGGGATTACCTTCGATGTTGAACTCCGTGGTGACGGTCGGACGGATGAGCCGCACGTCGGAGTAGCGGATGTGCCTTTCGTCCGGGCGCGGGTGCACCGTGATGCCCTCGGCGCCGAAGCGCTCGCAGTCGAGCGCGGCCTTCTGAACGTCGGGCATATTGCCGCCGCGCGCATTGCGGATGGTGGCGATCTTGTTTATGTTGACACTGAGTCTGGTCATTTGTGTATCAAGGTTCTGAGGTTTGTGGCTCCGCGAGAGGCGAAGGCGGCAACAAAATTAAATAAAATTGGTGAAAGTTATTGAATAAAGTCTTAATTTTGGCACTTCAATTCACTATGAAGCTAGCATTATACGTAAAAAAACGCTCTCTGGCGGGAGATCCCCGGATAGACGCGCTCCGCTCCTCCCTCGTTTCGGGGGGCTTCGAAACGTATGACGTCAGGTCCTCCGAGGACCTCGACGCCTCGACGGACGTGCTCCTGAGCCTCGGCGGAGACGGCACGTTCCTCTCCGCCGCGAGGATAGTCGGGGACAGCGCCGTCCCGGTGCTCGGGGTCAACTTCGGCCGCCTGGGATTTCTGTCCGAATACAAGCCCGAAGAGGTCGTGGACGCCCTGACCAAGGGCACATACACGGTTGAAGACCGCACCTTGCTTCGTACCGAGGTCGAAGGGACGGACATCTCCGAGATTTCCCTGAATGAAATGACCGTCCACAGGGCGGGCGCCGCGATGCTGGGCGTGGACGTGGCCATCGACGGAGAGCCCCTTCCCACCTGCTGGGCCGACGGTCTGCTGGTGGCGACCAGCTCCGGCTCCACCGCCTATTCCCTTAGTGTCGGGGGGCCGATATGCCTTCCGCAGGCGGAGGTCCTGATCATAGCCCCCATCGCTCCGCACAACCTCAATGTCCGCCCGCTTGTCGTGCCGCACACATCCCGCATAGACCTCTCGTTCCATTCGCGCAATGACTCGGTGATGCTCACGATGGACAATCTCAACGCCGTCCTCCCCGTGACGTCGAAGATTTCCGTTTCAGTGGCACAGTTTTCGCTCAAGACCATCCGCCTCGACAGGTCAAACTTCATCCAGGCCCTCAGAAGCAAGCTCTTCTGGGGCGAGGATGTACGAAACTTATAGATGATGGAAATTGATAAAACACCCACCCACGTCTCGATAATAATGGACGGCAACGGCCGATGGGCCAAGGAACGCGGCAAGGAGAGGGTCTTCGGCCATTTCGAGGGCGTAGAGAGCGTCCGCGCCTGCACCGAGGCGGCCGTCGAAGCGGGAGTGAAATATCTTTCGCTGTTCGCTTTCTCCGAGGAGAACTGGGGCAGGCCCGAGAGTGAGGTGTCGGCTCTTATGAAGCTGATGTTCAAGTCGATGGTCGCAGAGTTCGACACCTTTATGAAGAACGGCGTCAGATTTCTTGTGCTGGGAAACAGGAGCAGGCTCTCCGACACCCTCAATGCCGCCATCGACGATATGGCCGAGCGCACCAAGGACAATTCCGCTCTCACGCTCATCCTTTTCCTCAGTTACAGCGGCAAATGGGACATCCTCCAGGCGGTCAAGGCGTTGGCAAAGGAATACTCCTCCCGTCCGGACGATCTGGATTCCCTTCAGATTCCGGACATCGACAGCTACCTCGTCACTGCCGGCATTCCCGACCCGGACCTCATCATAAGGACCTCCGGAGAGCAGAGGCTGAGCAATTATCTGCTCTGGCAGAGCGCCTATTCGGAGTTCGTCTTCAGTGACGTGCTTTGGCCCGATTTCAGAAAAAATGAGTTTTTTGCGGCACTTCAGGAATACTCCCGCCGTGACAGACGATATGGTAAAGTCAAATAATTGACTTATATTTGCAAATTGTTAAATGAAATCCGTCTTGAACAGAATAGTAAAACCGGTTATCGCCCTGATGCTGCTCGCAGGCCTCTCACCTTTGACGAGGGCTCAGCAGCAGGACATCGTCATAGACTACAACAGCCCCAGGAAGTACGTCATCGCCGGGGTCGGCGTGGAGGGAAACACTTATTTCAGCGAGTCCCAGATAGTCCAGCTCAGCGGCATGCAGGAGGGGGCGACCGTCACCGTGCCGGGCGAGGACATCTCAAACGTCGTGAACCGCCTGTGGCTGCAGCGCTATTTCGAGGACATCTCCATAAAGATCGACAGTCTGAGCGCAGGCCGTGACTCGGCCTATTTCAAGATCTGCCTCCAGGAGCGCCCGAGGGTCTCGCGCTGGACGTTCACCGGAGTCAAGAGCGGTGAAAAGAAGGACCTGAACGACCGTCTGAACTTCCGTCGCGGAGGCGAATTCTCCGAGTACGTCTCCAAGACCTCGTCCGACATCATCAAGAGATTCTATGCCGAGAAGGGATTCATCAATACTGTGGTGACCCCCGAGGCGAGCAAGGACACCCTCATCAAAAACGCCATCCGCGTTAACTTCGACGTCGACAGGGGCGAGAAGATCAAGATCAAGGAGATCAATTTCATCGGCAACAACGAGGACGTCACCGAGTACAAGATAGCCAAGGAGATGAAGAAGACCAAGTCCGCAAAGATCTACAACTTCTTCCACTCCAAGAAATTCAACGAAAAGGAGTACGAGAACGACAAGATAGCCTCCATCAACGCCTTCAACGAGGCGGGATACAGGGACGCGCGTCTGGTAAGGGACTCCATCTATTACGTTGACCACAACCGTCTGGGCATCGACCTGGAGTTTGACCAGGGCGAACGGTATTTCTTCCGCGACATCACCTGGACCGGCAACTCCGTGTATTCCACCGACGTGCTCAACGAGATGCTCGCCATCGAGAAGGGAGACGTCTACGACGTGGTCACGATGAACAAGCGTCTCAACGGAGGTGACAAGGAGTCCGACTACGGCGTCTCGAAGCTCTACAGGGACAACGGATATCTCTTCTTCGGAGTCACACCGGTCGAGCTCAACATCCAGAACGACTCCGTGGACGTGGAGATGCGCATCACCGAAGGCAAGCCCGCCACCCTCAACAACATCGTCATCAACGGCAACGACCTTACCAACGAGAAGGTGGTCCGCCGTCAGATATACACCCGCCCCGGATATCTTTTCAGCCAGACGGCGTTCGAGCGCTCCATACGCGAAATCGCTTCTCTGGGCCAGTTCGATCCCGAGGCCATAATGGGGGAGGGCGGATATTCGATCATACCGAACTCCCTGAACAATACCGTGGACCTCATCTACAACGTGACTGAGAAGCCTTCCTCCCAGCTCGAGCTCTCGGGCGGCTGGGGCGCAAGGACCTTCGTCGCGACGGTCGGCGTGAGCTTCAACAACTTCTCCACCCAGAGAATGTTCGACAAGACCGCGTGGAGGCCCGTCCCGCTGGGAGATGCGCAGAACCTCGCGTTCCGCTTCCAGACAAACGGCAAGTATTACACGGCCCTCACCGCCAGCTTCACGGAGCCCTGGCTCTTCGGAAAGAAGCCGACTTCGCTCAACCTCTCGCTCTACTACACCCGTCAGACCAACTCCAACATCTACTGGGGCATCCTGAACGACGACAAGAAGTTCGAGGTCTATGGTTTCTCCGCATCGCTCGGAAAGAGGCTCAAGTGGCCTGACAGCTATTTCGTGCTGTACAACGGCCTCAGCTGGCAGACTTACAAGCTCACCGACTGGTACTCCGGATATTTCTTCTTCGACGACGGTCTGACCCACAACCTCAGCTATTCGATAAGTCTGAACCGCAACTCCACGGACCAGCAGATATATCCGCGCACGGGTTCCGACTATTCCGTCTCGCTCCAGATCACGCCTCCGTTCTCGCTGTTCCGCAAGACGGACCTCGGCACGCTCGACGCCGACGGCAACCCCACCCGCGTGGCCAGCTACAAGGACATCAACTACGACAACTGGACATCCCAGCAGCGCTATCGCTGGACCGAGTATCACAAATGGAAATTCTCCGGCGCCACCTATGTCACCCTCGTGCAGAACCTCGTCCTTATGGCAAGGGCCCAGTTCGGATACTTGGGATACTACAACAGAAACTGGGGATACTCTCCGTTTGAGGGCTTCATCGTGGGAGGTGACGGCATGACCGGATATTACACTTACGGAAATGAAGTGATCGCCCTGCGAGGATACGAGAACTACTCGCTCACCCCCCGCCAGACCACCCAGTACTCCACAAACTATTCATACGCCCGAACCGTCTATGACAAGTTCACCGCAGAGCTCCGCTACCCTGTGGTCCTCCAGCCGAGCTCCACGATCTTCGCCCTGCTCTTCCTCGAAGGAGGAAACTGCTGGTCCGACATCAGGGATTTCAATCCGTTCCAGATCAAGAGGTCCGCGGGAGTCGGCGTCAGGGTTTACCTCCCGATGGTGGGTCTGCTCGGTGTCGACTGGGGTTACGGATTCGACGACAGCACAAATGGAAAGAGCCAGTTCCATTTCGTCATAGGACAACAGTTCTAAACAGTCTGATTTAAATTTTAATTATATGAAGAAATTTTTCTTGTTCGCCGCAATGGCACTCGTTTCAACTGCGGCTTTCGCCCAGCAGAAATTCGCTCACGTCAACTTCAACGAGCTCGTCACCCTTATGCCCGAGGCCGATGAGGCCCGCACCACGATGAACGCATCCAGCGCAGAGGCTCAGGAAACTTATCAGACAATGATCGAGGACTTCCAGACCAAGTATCAGCAGTATCAGCAGAAGGCTTCCACCTGGACCCAGACCATCCGCGAGACAAAGGAGAAGGAGCTCTCCGATATGGACCAGAGGATCCAGGAGTTCCAGCAGAGCATCCAGCAGGAGCTCTCCGCCCAGCAGCAGGAGCTGATGGCGCCCATCTATCAGAAGGCTCAGGAGACCGTGGAGAAACTCGCCAAGGAAGGCGGATATATCTATGTTTTCGAGTCCAGCCAGGTCCTTTATGTGGATCCTGCACAGAGCACTGACCTTACCCCCGCGGCCCGCAAGGCGCTGAACATTCCCGAGGGCAGAACCCTCGAGACCCTCCAGGCGGAGCTCCAGGCAGCGGCACAGCAGCAATAATAATCAAAATACAGGGCGGGGCCTTTTTAGGCTCCGCTTTTTTAGTCTAACCACAAAACAATCTCAATGGAACACAAAGTAATCGATGCCAAGGATGTCGTTATCCGCTTCGCGGGTGACTCCGGCGACGGTATGCAGCTCACGGGTTCGCTCTTCGCCGACATGTCCGCCATCTACGGCAACCTTCTCTCCACCTTCCCGGACTATCCCGCCGAGATCCGCGCCCCTCACGGCACCGTCTCCGGCGTGTCCGGCTTCCAGGTCCACATCGGAAGCGAGAACGTCAACACCCCCGGCGACTACTGCGACCTCCTCGTCGCGATGAACCCCGCCGCTCTCAAGGCGAACGCCAAGTGGTGCAAGCCCACCGCGATGATTCTGGTCGACGTGGACACCTTCGACGAGGCCGGAATGGCCAAGGCCGGCTTCAAGACCGACAATCCGTTCGAAGAGCTTCACGTCGAGGACCGCACCATCATCGCCTCGCCCATCTCCACCCTGACCAAGGAGTCCCTCAAGGACAGCGGGATGGATGCCAAGGCCATCATCAAGTGCAAGAACATGTTCACCCTCGGCATGGCCTGCCTCATCTACGACCGTCCCCTCGAGTACATCTACCAGTATCTGGAGAAGAAGTTCTCCAAGAAGCACCCCGAGGTGATCGAGCCCAACAAGAAGGTCCTGAACGACGGCTACAACTACGCCGCCAACATCCACGCCATCGCCAACACCTATCACATCGCTCCGTCGAGCGAGCTTAAGAAAGGCACCTACCGCAACATTTCCGGCAACCAGGCGACGGCCTGGGGCCTTCTTGCGGCATCCGAGAAGTCGGGACTCCCGCTCTTCTGCGGCTCTTACCCCATCACGCCCGCGACGGGCATCCTCGAGGAACTCGCCATCCACAAGAGCCTGGGCGCCAAGACCCTCCAGGCAGAGGATGAGATCGCCGGCATCTGCACCGCCATCGGCGCCGCTTTCGCCGGCAACCTCGCCTGCACCACCACTTCCGGCCCCGGCCTCTCGCTCAAGAGCGAAGCCCTCGGACTCGCCTGTATGACAGAGCTTCCGCTCGTCGTCGTCGACGTCCAGCGCGCCGGTCCTTCCACCGGTATCCCCACCAAGACCGAGCAGACCGACTTCACCCAGGCCATCTACGGCCGCAACGGCGAATGCCCCATCCCCGTGGTGGCCGCGCATTCTCCGGCCCACTGCTTCGACGCCGCGTTCAATGCCGCGAAGATTGCGCTCGAGCATATGACCCCCGTCATCCTTCTCTCCGAAGGATTCATCGGCAACGGCAGCGAGCCCTGGTGCATCCCTTCGATGAGCGACTATCCCGAGATCAAGCCCCCGTATGTCCAGGGACTCCTGAACGAGGGCGAAAGGTACAATCCCTTCGAGCGCGACCCCGAGACGCTCGTGCGCCGCTGGGCCATCCCCGGACAGAAGGGCTTCGAGCATCGCGTGGGAGGTCTTGAGAAGAATCATCAGGGCACCATCTCTTCCGACCCTCAGAATCACGCCCTCATGATTGCGGAGCGCCAGAAGAAGGTCGAGAAGATCGCCGACTTCATCCCCGAGGTCGAGGTCAGGGGCCCGCAGAAGGGCAAGCTCCTCGTCGTCGGCTGGGGCGGCACCTACGGACACATCCTCTCCGCCGTCAACGAGATATGGAACGAGGGAGGAGAAGTCAGCTACGCCCACTTCGACTATCTCTATCCGCTCCCGAAAAACACGAGGGAAGTCCTCCTCAGCTTTGAGAAGGTCCTCGTGTGCGAGCTCAACATCCAGCAGTTCGCGTCGTGGCTCGAGAGCCGCGTGCCGGAGGCAAACGTATTGAAGTACAACAAGGTCCAGGGTCAGCCGTTCCTCGTGAGCGAGCTTATCGAGGCCATAAAGAAGGAGATGTAGGATATGGCAAATTTGACATTCAAGGATTTCAAGAGCGACCAGGAGGTCCGCTGGTGCCCGGGTTGCGGCGACCACGCCGTGCTTGCAGCTCTGCAGAGGGCTCTGCCGAAAGTGAGTCAGGCCCTTGGTTACGAAAAGGAACGCTACGTGGTGGTGTCCGGCATCGGATGCTCCTCGCGCCTCCCTTATTATATGGACACGTACGGATTCCACAGCATCCACGGAAGGGCGACGCCGATCTCCACCGGCATCAAGGTCGCCAATCCCTGGCTGACCGTATGGCAGGCCTGCGGTGACGGCGACGCCCTCGCCATCGGCGGAAACCACTTCATCCACGCCATCCGCAGGAACATCGACATCAACATCATGCTCTTCAACAACCAGATTTACGGTATGACGAAGGGCCAGTATTCGCCGACCTCCAAGTTCGGAGCCATCACCAAGACTTCTCCCTACGGCACCGTCGAGCACCCGTTCAATCCCGGCTCTCTGGTGCTGGGCGCCAAGGGTACCTTCTTCGCCCGCTCGCTCGACGTCGAGCTCAAGCTCAACGAGGAGATAATGACCGCGGCTGCGCTGCACGACGGCTGCTCGATCATGGAGTTCCTCACCAACTGCGTGATTTTCAACGACGGAGCCCACAAGTCCCTGAGCGACCCCGAGGTCAAGGCTGACCACACCATCATCCTCCGCCACGGCGAGAAGATGGTATTCGGCAAAAACCGCGACCGCGGCCTCATCTACGACGGCAAGAAGATCCGCGCCGTCCGCATCGGCGAGGGCGGATTCACGCTCGACGACATCCTCGTCCACGACGCCCACGCCGACAACATCGGCATCCATATGGCTCTCGCGGACATGAAGGGTCCCGACTACCCGGTGGCTCTCGGAGTCATCCGTGACGTCAAGGACATCACCTACGACGACGGCGTGCGCGACCAGGTCAAGGAAGTGATGACCAAGTCAAAGATCCACTGCGTGGACGACCTCCTGCACAGCGGCTCGACCTGGGAAGTGAAATAATTTTTTTGACTAAAACGATATTAAAATTTTTGATTATCTAAAATTTTATATATTTGTGACTGAACAAATCATATCAATATGAAGACATCAGAAATAATGGCCAGACTCCAGGTCAAGTATCCGGGCGAGAGCGAGTATCTCCAGGCGGTACAGGAGGTTTTGGAATCAGTCGAGGAGGTTTACAACCAGCACCCCGAGTTCGAGAAGGCTAAGATCGTCGAGAGAATGGTCGAGCCCGACCGCATCTTCACTTTCCGCGTCACCTGGGTTGACGACAAGGGAGAGGTGCAGACAAACACCGGCTATCGCATCCAGTTCAATAGCGCCATCGGCCCTTACAAGGGCGGTATCCGTTTCCACAAGGCTGTCACCCCGTCGATGCTCAAGTTCCTCGGATTCGAGCAGACTTTCAAGAATGCTCTGACCACCCTCCCTATGGGCGGTGCCAAGGGCGGCTCCGACTTCGACCCCGTGGGCAAGTCAAACGACGAGATAATGCGCTTCTGCCAGGCATTCATGCAGGAGCTGTGGCAGTGCATCGGCCCCGACCAGGACATCCCTGCGGGCGACGTTGGCTGCGGCGGCCGTGAGATCGGCTATATGTACGGCCAGTACAAGAAGCTCGCCCGCGAGTACAATACGGGCGTGCTCACAGGCAAGGGAGCGACCTGGGGCGGAAGTATCCTTCGTCCCGAGGCCACCGGTTTCGGCGCTCTCTATTTCACCCAGAACCTTCTCCACAAGGCGGGCAAGGACATCAAGGGCTGCACTGTCGCAGTCTCCGGCTTCGGCAACGTCGCCTGGGGCGCCTGCACCAAGGCTACCGAGCTCGGTGCCAAGGTCGTCGCCATCTCGGGACCTGACGGAGTTTGCTCCATCCCCGACGGCATCACCAAGGAGATGATCGACTATATGCTCGTGATGCGCGCTTCCAACCGCAACAAGGTCCAGGATATGGCCGACAAGTTCCCCGAGCAGGCTTCCTTCACCCCCGGAAAGAAGGCTTGGAGCATCCCCGTGGACATCGCTCTGCCCTGCGCATTCCAGAACGAGCTCTCCGAGGCAGACGCCCGGGAGCTTAAGGACAACGGTTGCTGGTGCTGCTGCGAGGTGTCCAATATGGGATGCCAGCCCGGCGCCATCAAGTTCTTCCAGAACAACGGCATCTACTTCGCTCCCGGCAAGGCCGTGAACGCCGGCGGTGTCGCCACCTCCGGACTCGAGATGACCCAGAACGCCTCCCACATCAGCTGGAGCGGCAAGGAAGTGGACGAGAAGCTCCATTTCATCATGGACTCCATCCACGAGGCCTGCGTAAAGTACGGCACTCAGCCGGACGGAAGCATCGACTACGTGAAGGGCGCCAACATCGCCGGCTTCATGAAGGTCGCCACCGCGATGCTCGAGCAGGGTATAATCTAGTGATGGAAGGAAAACTTTTCAATCAGGCCTTCGAGGCCATACAATCGAGCGTAGGCGGGTATGTGGAAGCACATCCCGCCTGTGCTGATTCAAAAGTGCCGGAGCGTCTGTCGGAGCCCGAGTGCTGCGTGACGTTCCCCGTGCTCTGGCTTGACGACGACGGTGAGGTGCAGATCAACAAGGGCTTCTATGTGCAGCATTGCGG